>Ga0209193_1000012_pt1 | contig 205426 bp, 171 predicted proteins | sample COGITO_mtgs_1003_FD_185515 | JGI IMG/M metagenome (GOLD analysis project Ga0209193, IMG submission 185515) | Pelagic marine microbial communities from North Sea - COGITO_mtgs_100330 (SPAdes) (version 2) | ecosystem: Environmental > Aquatic > Marine > Epipelagic ...
TCATCAGGGCTATCGAAGCGGCCTAGGCTTCTTTAACTTTATTCAAATCTACTCGATTGGAACAATCGAATAGATACGCTAGACTCCAAGTAAGAAAGTTTTGAGTTTTGACACAGTCTGTACTCATTAAGGTTGTTAGATACCAAGGTGCCAAGCCATCTAAATCAGCCACGTTATTAAAATAATAGTTACCTTATGTTTTGTAGAGTGTCTTGATACTGTATATGAATCAATGCGATAGGAGAGATTGAGCTGGGGGGTGATAGGAGGCGATATCACATGTATCAGACAAGGTGCCGGGCAAACAATTATGCAAAGAATATTAGATTCAATGAGTGTTGTGATTTTTTGGTCTAAGTTGGGTCAAAAATAGCGGGTTTCCCGCTATCTTGTTGTCTTCGGGAATCAGAGAGATTACAGAATCGACTGAACACTTTTGACCAAGGACAACAGCCGTTTCAGTTTCCTTCGTTAGACTTGGGTACAATGGGACTGTTAGTACTTGGAGGTTCAACCGTTGGATGTCTTTGAATTCATCCTAGTTCTTGTGACAGTAATTGTCAGCCTAGGAATCGCAGAACTGCTCGGCGGCATTGTCCGAGTGCTCCGACACGAACTAAAGCCCGGTCACTTGCATTGGTTATGGGTTCTGTCGATATTTAATATGCAGATACAATGGCTCTGGTCCTGCTGGAATTTTCGGGATCGTGACAGTTGGCTGTATCCGGAATTTATGTTGCTGATCGCTCCTCCCATACTGCTATTTATGTCGGCAGCCGTATTGTTTCCAAAAACGTCGGACGGAGACGATCTCGACACACACTTCTTTCGACGCCGTCGGCCATTTTTTCTCCTCGCAACAGCTACTGTAGTCTCATTCGGGCTCAGCCACAGGTTCTTGGAAGGCGGTGACTTAGTCAGCGCAACTAACGCTCTTAGGTTGGTGCTTTGTTTTATGTGTGTTGGATTAATATTTACTGCGCATCGCGGGATTCACTGGGCGCTTGGGTTAGCTCTTCTAGCCATACAATTCTGGTGGGTTTACGAATACAGTTTTGCTATTTAGTTAATATTTATGGGGTTAAAGCCCTTTACGATTGGGCGATATATCGCCAACTAAAGAAATGTCCTCATAGGGGCTCGAAGCGGACATTCGAAGGTGGAGAGATATTTATATTGAGATCAAGCAGATAAGGACTGTTTGTTCTCACACACAGTAAAGCAAACTAAATGAGAACCTGGAAACTATTCCCTCAAAACAAGATTGTTGCAAAGTATGTTGATTGTTATTGGCTGCTGGAAAAAGAGCCAGGCGACGTAGGGTATACACACCCAAAGCTAAATCCTGATCCTGCAGCGCATCTAATCCTTGCTAAGCCAGAGCAAGAATATCGATACAGCCAAAACACTCAGTCAGCGAGAGGCCGCGGGTGCCATTGGATATTCGCGCATAGAAAATCCTTTGAAATGGATCACTCGGAACCGTTTTTAATTCTTGGCATCAAGTTTCACGTAGGAGTGCTGTATTCCTTGAAACTTAGTTCAATGACACCCGCACCCGCACTTGACCAAGTTGTTGTTGCTGACCCGCATGAGATAATGGGGCTAGAGGACGTTGCTCTGAGAACACTGCTCGCCAAAACTGTCATGCATTCTCAAAATAGCTGTATTGAATTGGACGAATTACTTCTTCCTTGGTTATTGGATGGTCGATCAGATAAACACAGCGAACTTACAAATAAAGCGTTACCACAGTTATGCAGTACATCCGTTTCCGACATGGGTGCGGCCCTGTGCTGTTCTCAACGCACCCTAGAACGCAGTTTTTTGCGAGTAACCCAACTTACTTTAAAGCAATACCAATCGATGATGAGATTGGAAGCCATTATGGATTACATCTATCAAATGGAAGATACCTCCATTAACTGGGCGGATGTGGCTGCTCAGTTTGAATTTAGTGATCAACCGCACTTAATTCGTCACCTAAAAGACAATATCGGCTCTACCCCCGCAGCCTATGTGAGACGTCGAGACTTTGCTATAGACGTGTACGGAAATTTTGAATAACAATCACTAAACAGTCGTTTTTCTTCAATCTATTCTAAAGTTCTGCTAGTAAGGTTGCCCCTAGATATACGGTGCTCAATACCATCTACTAAGAAAATCAGGATAGACATGAACACAATTATTAGACCTTATATAGGCTCGGACTTGAGCGAGCTATTAGAAGCGTGGGGGAAATCAACGAGACTGGCTCACCCCTTTTTATCAGAATCATTTCTCGCACAAGAGAAAATAAATATACCTAATATGTATTTGCCAAATGCGGATACATGGGTTGTAGAAGATGAGGGTAAAGTAGTTGGGTTTATTGCGCTTATTGGCAATGAAGTTGGCGCTATTTTTGTTGATCCCAAATGTCATGGCCGTGGCCTTGGTAAAGCATTGATGGATAAAGCTCAAAGCTTGCACGCTAGACTTGAGGTGGAAGTTTTCAAAGAAAACCACATCGGCCGAAATTTCTATGATAGATATGGCTTTAAATATCTAGAAGAAAAAGTCTTTGAAACAACGGGTGATAAGGTTCTAAGATTAAAGTCTGTGACCTAAGGTCTGCCATAAATGCTTATCTTATAAATCTAGGCCTGTAGCCGTTTTTTAACGCTGTCGGGACAGACACTTTGACGCTGTCGGTTTTCATACGGCTTGATCTGCCTAAGCTTGGTTTACTACGCTCTCATCTTAACCGCCACGCTGGCTCAAGGTGACTGGATTTGGACAAATATTTCATCAACGCCAATTGTTAATCTCATGTTACTCAGCTTTGGTGCGCCGGTGCTATTGGGCTGGCTAGTCTCGCAGTACCACGCACCTGCGTTTAAGACCAAGGCCATTATGTTTAGTGGCGTAGCTGCATTCATCTTCATTAACTTGCAAATCAAACACCTCTGGCAAGGCGACATCCTTTTATACGAACCTATGCAGAGCGGCGAGCTCTATACTTATTCGATTGTTTGGCTGACGATTGCAGTGGTTCTTGTTCTTGGTGGAGCTCTTCGCTCTAGCAAATCAAATCAGACCATCTATCGAGTAGGCATAGGCTTGCTCGGGTTAGTGATTGCCAAGCTCTTCTTGGTTGATATGTCTGACTTAGATGGTCTCTTGCGAGTAGCATCCTTTATGGGGCTAGGGCTTAGCTTGCTTGGGTTGTCTTATTTACATCAGAGGATACAGAGGTCTAGAGGTTAGGACGTTGGTTCGCAGGAATAGAAGTAAAAAGGAGAAGGTAATGAGTTATTCGATGGCGATTCTCTTGGCTTTAACATCTTTGCTCTAAGTCGATACCCCAATCTTGATGGGCGAGTATAAACGGAACGACTTACGTGCTGCGACCTTGTGTGTTGAGAACCACATTGTGATTGTTGCACATAGTGGAGTTGGTAAGAGTGGTGGGTTGCATAAGAGTAGGGCGGTTTGGTGTATGCAAAGGGCTCTTGTATACTCAATGTATGGACTCCTCCACCCTAAGTGCTAGGGTTGAGAATCACCACAACTCTCATCTGAGGAATCCATACATGAATAATCATACTACTATCGGCGTTGACCTTGCCAAGAACGTAATTGCTGCTGCTTGTTTATCTAAGAACGGGAAGTTGTCGCACAGCAAGGAGTTTAGTCGACGTAAATTCAGAGACTACTTGGCTAATCAAAAGCCATCATTGGTCGCTTTTGAAGCTTGTGCGACAGCACACTATTGGTCTCGCGTTGCTCGATCGTTTGGGCACAATACTAAAATCCTTCCAGCGATGTCCGTTACACCCTTTCGTCAGGGTCACAAGACCGATGCCAACGATGCTCTGGCTGTAGCTGAAGCAGCTAACCGACCAAACATTAAGGAAGCCCCTTACAAGACCATCGACCAGCAAACAGTCCAGTCAATCCAACGATCTAGAGACTTGTTGATCTATGCTCGGCACTACGGGTGAGCACAAGCGCTTATTATCGTTGGCGGCGCAAGCCAGCCAAGGTTATTAGTGAGCGTGAGTTACTGCTTTATCGAGAAGCCAAGCGGCTATTTAACCAAACGCGCAGTGGTCTTGGTTACGTGAAGCTGTGCCGTGCGCTGAACAAGTCAGGCTTCACCATTGGTGAAACCAAAACGAGAACAATTATGCGTAAGCTCAACCTAAAGTGCACTCAACGACAATCGTATAAAGCAACCACGAACAGCAATCACAGTAATCCAATATCACCGAATGTGTTAGATCAGAGCTTCAATCCCGACAAGCCCAATCAAGTCTGGAGCACTGATATTACGTATCTGGCGACTCGTCAGGGGTGGGTTTATCTTGCCATTGTGATGGACTTACACTCACGTAAGATCATTGGTTGGGCGATGGCCGAGCGTATGACAACAGCCTTAATAATACGCGCCTTAAAGCATGCTCACGCACTGCGAAAACCATTAAACGGATTGCTTCATCACAGCGACAGAGGATCGCAATACACAAGCCGTGCTTATCGGAAACAGCTTGCTGATTATGGCATGCAAAGCTCAATGAGCGGCAAAGGCAACTGCTATGACAATGCGGTTGTTGAGCGATTTTTTGGTAGTCTGAAATATGAATGGCTGGCTAACGTTATCCATTTAACTCGTGAGGGGATTATCAATGACGTTAATCACTACATCCGTTACTATAACGGAACTCGGCTTCACTCAACATTAGGTTATGAAACGCCAAATGCGTACGAAAACTCTTAAATTAATCTGTGTCACTTTACCAACCTAGTACATCTCCGATAGTAGAAAACATTAGACACAAAAAAGCCCGCAGTCGCGGGCTCTTTTTTTGAATCTGCTTTTCAGCAACTTATCTTATTGATGAATAAGGCTGTACTTAATAATCCATTGGTACCGAAGGCCGGAATCGAACCGGCACTCCCAGAAGGAACCGGATTTTGAATCCGGCGCGTCTACCAATTCCGCCACTCCGGCGTCCAATGGAGCGGCGGGATTATATCCAGAGATGAATCGGTTTAGCAACCTTTGATTTGTGTTTATGTGGGGAGATGTTTGGTTTGGGGTGGTGGGGAGTGAGGTTTTGGGCCTGTTTTGCGTCGATGTGGGATTTGTTATTGGTGTGTGGTGGCTTTGGTTGGAATCGAGAGGTGTTTGGGATGAGTGCTTTTTGGGTTACGTTGGTTATTGGTTCTTGTGGCCCTGTAAGTTTGTGGCGTCTCTAACGACGCCGCGTTTGTGCATCCATGCACACGCAATATAAGCACATGTTGGGTCCTGTTTCGTTTCTTGTGTTCGGCGGGTTGCGAATTCTGAGCTTTCTATAACCACGCCGCTCTTATGCATCCATGCATTCGCGGCATAAGGCCATCCTTTAGTCTTGTTTTGTTTTTTGAGTCGGTGTTTTACGTGGTTTCGCTAACCACGCCGCTCTTATGCATCCATGCATTCGCGGCATAAGGCCATCCTTTAGTTCTGTTTTATTTCTTTGAGTCGATGTTTTACGTGGTTTCGCTAACCGACATTGCTTTTGTGCACCCATGCACACGCAATATAAGCACATCCATGTGCAAAAAAAACGCCGCTCTGTTTAGGGAGCGGCGCTAAATAACAGAAAGAAGAGAGAGTTATGAAAATAAATACTCATTTACATTTCATGGACTAATCATACGACTCGTTTCGAAACTCAAGAGTTGGTTTAACGTACTGTTAACCTAAAGTGACGATTTATTTAATTTGGTGAGTTTTTTGCAACACCGTTGGTGTGTTTTATACCCAACACTTTCTAATTTCTAATTAAAACAGTCACTTAATCGTGCTTATTTATGCAAAATAGCACAATCTTTGTGCGGCATTAAAGTTTTATTGCTTACACTTCTGGTACATTCCACCCCGAAACTTGCTTCTTTCATACGCCATGAAACTTTCTGTCCTTATTCCCAGCTTTAATCGACTGCACAGTCTATCTGTGGCAGTTGAGTCTGTGCTGGCTCAAAGTCATTTTGAGAAAGAAGGCTGGGTTTTGAATCGCGACTACGAACTTATTGTTATTGATGATGGTTCTGATGACGGTACGGCCGAGTATGTTGGCCGGGTCTACCCTGATGTACAGCTCTTGGTTCAAAACAATCGTGGCGTTAGCGCGGCCCGTAACGCCGGCTTAGGTGTAGCGCAGGGTGAATGGATAGCCTTGTTGGATTCTGATGACAGCTGGATGCCCGAAAAGCTCAGTGTTCAATTCGACGCTATTGATGAGACGGGCTTAGCCGTGTGTCATACGCAAGAGATATGGATCCGCAAAGGGGTGAGGGTTAACCAACACAACAAACACCAAAAGCATGGCGGGATGATTTACGCGCACTGTTTGCCTTTGTGCGCTATGTCGCCGTCCTCAATTTTAATTCACCGCGATGTGTTTTCTAAGGTAGGGGGCTTTGATGAAGGCTTACCTGCGTGTGAAGACTATGATTTGTGGTTGCGAATATGCTCGTATTATCAAGTTGCTTTTGTGGGGAGCCCTCAGATTTATAAAACAGGTGGTCATGCAGATCAATTGTCGCGTCAGCATTGGGGTATGGATCGATTTCGGGTAACGGCACTTGAGAAGATACTTATTCAAGCAGATTTCGATTCCAAGCCCAAGCCCAAGCCCAAGCCCGACTGGTTGTTAAACCAAGAACTTATTGCACAGACTCGTTCAACACTGCTCGAAAAAGCTAAGATTCTTCGCAATGGGGCAATTAAACACGCAAACCAGCAACTTGCTGAAGAGATGACTCGCAAAATCGAGCGTTGGAACCGATAATTCGACTATGAATTACGCAAATCATAGATCAGTCGCTTGGGTATTCGCCACTGAGGCCGAAGCGAAGCCGTTTGTAGAAGCGTTAGCGCTTACCAAGCAATGTGCTAAGCCTTTTGGCTTTTATTCAGATGGCGCTGATCTGGATGAGGCAAAACACATATTGGTCATTAGTGGAATGGGCGCGCTTAATGCCTCTATGGCTGCGGCGTGGTTAGCGGGAATGTCTGAGCGAAGCTGCGTTTGGATCAACTTTGGAATTGGCGGCACGGCCGACAAAGCCGTTGGTGCGTTGTGCTTAATTCACAGCGTTAGTGGTCCTTTGCTAGAACGCACTTTTTACCCAACTATTATAATAAAGAGCAAATGGAGTAGAGCAGGGCTGGAATCTCAAGCGCAGCCCTCAGACGCTTACAATGAGCTTGTATTTGATATGGAAGCCAGTGGTTTTGTCTGCGCCGCACAAAGATTTGTCAGTAAAGAGTATGTACACGTTATTAAAGTTATTTCCGATAATGCTAAGCAACCTTTGGCGGGCTTCAACAAAGATGATTGTTACGCATTGATCAAGCCTCATGTAGCTGATGTAGTCGCGTTTGCCGCAGCAGTAGGCCGGTTAGGCAAGGGTGATCTTGTTGATGCGGTTGATGTACTTGCTCCCATGTTGGATCTACCCTTTAGGGCATCGCACAGCCAGAAACGCATTGTGGGTGAACTGGTATACAAGCTCATACTGGCTGAGCGTTGGGACGCATCATCAAATGCAGATCTAGTTGCTCAAACTGATGCGCGAAAGGCGATTGCTGACTTACAGGTACTGGTCAATTCAATAGCGCCAAACTTTAGCGTACCAAGTTAACGTAAGTAGCAAAACATGATTCAGACTATCTACATAGAGCAGGCCGCGCTTGACCATCCTCGCAGCAAAGAGATCTTAAAACGCTATAAATCGGCCACAGTGATTACTGTGCAAAGCCATAGCGAAATATTCAATGGCCACAACCAGAACTTTCGTGCGCAGAAGCAATCGCCGTCGCTCATTCTTGCGCTTAAGGAAAATACATTTGTGCACCCAACGCCTGCGCAATATGAAACCGGTGGCGGCGCGCACTACTATTTTTCGCACATGCTCAATTGTTTGTACGACTGTCGCTATTGTTTTTTACAAGGCATGTTTCAGTCTGCTCATTATTTGTTGTTTGTAAACTACGAAGAGTTTGTTGATGAGATTAAGAAAATCGCTAGCAGCCACGCCAACGACGAGAAGCCTACTTGGTTTTTTTCGGGCTACGACTGCGACAGTTTAGCATTTGAGCCGATGTCTCAGTTTGCTGACTTTTTTATTGAGCAATTTGAGCACATACCGAATGCGGTATTAGAGCTGCGAACCAAGAGCACCCAAATTCGTTCGCTTCTAAAACGCAAAGCATCTGATAAAGTTGTGATTGCGGCGAGTTTAAGCCCTTCAGAGGTAGCGCAAGCCGTAGAGCTAGGAGCACCTGCGGTGAGTAAACGGATCGACGCTCTGCAAAAGCTTCAAGAGCAGGGATGGAAGATCGGTATTCGCTTTGACCCCGTTATATGGCATGAAGGGTATCAAGAAAGCTATGCGCGCTTAGCCGAACAGGTGTTTAGCCAATTAGACCCTGAGTTATTAGATAGCGTGACGTTAGGTAGCTTTCGCGTACCCAAAACGTTCTTTAAGGCGATGTATAAGCTGTACCCCGAAGAGCCCGTGTTTAATTTTGGCTTAGAGCAGCAGGATCCTAGTAATGGCACGATGGTAAGCTACCGTAGTGATATCGAAACGCAGATACTCGATTACGTAGAACAGCTTTGTTTACAGCATATTCAAGCTGACAGGCTGTACACGTACAGAAGCGCAACTTAACGTTCGTCGCATTCGTACAACCTCGTAAAAACCGGACAAAACTAATATGAGCTTAAATGCACTAGTCACAGGCGCAACTTCAGGCATTGGTCGAGCTATTGCCACCCAAGCGATTGAGCAAGGGTATACGGCTATCGGGGTAGGGCGTGACTTCAGTAAAAACGATCTTAACTTCGCTCAAGCCATCACACTCGATCAATCGGATCTTGGGGCGGTAGATGCGTTTTGTAAAGAACACCGCAGTTTACTTAGCGGTTTAGATCTACTTGTACTCAATGCGGGCTATGGTCAGTTTGGTGCAATCGAACAATTCTCTACTGCGCAAATCGAAAAGCTCATTACCACCAACCTAACCTCTAACATAGTGCTGTTAAGTAAAATTGTGCCGCTTATGAAAGCTAAAGGAGGTGGCGACATAGTCTTAATTGGCAGCGAGGCTGCGCTACAAGGCGCAAAGCAGGGCAGCGTTTATTGCGCCAGTAAGTTTGGCCTACGCGGTTTAGCGCAAAGTCTTAGAGCAGAGTGCGCAAATAGCGATATTCGCGTGATTCTGATCAACCCAGGTGCTGTGCGCAGCGATTTCTTTGACGAGTTGGCGTTTGAGCCAGCGCAAGGGCAAGAGTTTGCCCTTAGCCCTCAAGACATCGCCAGCAGTGTATTCAGTGCGCTTAAACTGCCAGCAACCAGTGTTGTTGATGAGTTGAACTTACAGCCCCTAAAGCGGGTTTTTAAGAAGTCCTAATTTCTCCAATTCTTAGGCCTTGCTGGTTTCTTACTGATGTAAAAGCTGATGTCAGCGGTAAACAGTAAATCCCCAGCTCGATTACTCACAGCCACGGGAACAACAAATTCGCCAGGCTCAATGGTAGTCACTTCAAAGTCGCTAATGGCCGTAATAGTCTCGGTTGCTTTGGCGATGTACTTTACAGTCATTGCTTTGGGTATCCAGCGCAAGCTTGGGTCTATCGCCGCATCCAGCGCCATACCGCCACACATTTCAGCTAGGGAGCAGAGAGCTCCGGCATTGATAGTGCCCAAATGATTATGTAGGCCACGACGGTCTTTGACTTGGACTTTGCAATACGCAGGGCTGAGGTCTAAAACTTGAGCTCGTAAATATCGAAAGAAAGGCGCGCCGAACCCGACCATTTTGCTGAATATGAATTTACCAGCAGGCAACTTGGATATTTTTTGGTAGCGGTCGTAGATAGATGGCATATTAAATCCTGGTCGAGGTGTCGTAGATAAGTGGTTCGTAAAATAGTTTTTAAAAGCGATGGCACTTAACGCGCTAATTCGATACTTTAACCGTAATCAACCGCTAAGAGCATTCAGTGTTCTAATTTCAATTATTTTGGCGATGTACCATTAATGCTGTGAAGTCCGTAATTGCAGAGATCGCTAGTAGCAACAAGTATCTAAAGAATGAGTTCTATCAAAGGCCATCCAACGTGCGCAATATAACTCCAGATGATCAGTTTTTAGACGGCTCTAACAAAGAGCATTATTACTTGCTGGGTGGCGTAGTCTTAAGTTCGACCGTGGAGTTTCCACAGCTCGTTGCGTTTAAAGTTGATAGCTCAAAAGTAACGGCTTTAAACGTTAATTCAACGACCGTTAAGAGTAAGTCCAGCACAGCCTTTAAACAGGCTAAGCTAACTACTGATGCATTGAATTTACGATATAAGGGTAGCGCTCCGTTTGATGGCGCTGTTAGACAAATTGAGTACCTATGCGATCAACATCATGGGTTAGTGCGAATTGATGGGACCGACGCTTACTTTTTAGACTTATCCACCCAAACAGCTATTTGTGTATTGGCTGATCCGTCTGGTCGGCTCGCGCTAGAGGTGATGTTAGGCCCGGTCACAGTGCTGTTCTTCAGAGCGCGCAATCGCTATTGTTTGCATGCCGGTTGTGTGGTGACGCCCAACGGGGCAATAGCTCTTATTGCTGAGTCTGGCATTGGAAAATCCACGCTCTCCGCAACACATGATGACGATTGGCAGCAAATCAGTGACGATGTAATCGTGGTAGATGCCGAATCTTTACTGATTTCGGGCGCCTTTCCGCAACTTAAATTACCCACAGCACAAAGTGACTACTTTGCTGTAGGTGCTTCAAAGTCGCCATTACCAATCGCCGCTTTTGTAAGATTAGCGCCAGAGCCTACTGACCAGATATTGATTGAACCCGTAACACCGCGTGACGCATTGCTTGAGATTGTGCGTCATTCCGTGGGGGCAAAGCTGTTTGATGCGCAAGAACTTCAAAGCCATACACTGTTTAGTGCCCAATTAGCACATCTTGTGCCTATGTGGCGTGCCAGCTACCCACGAGACTTGGAGCAGCTGCCCAATGTTCGCGAATCAATCGTAAATACGATTAAGTGAACTATTTCAATTGGTTAGGCGTTATAGGAAATCCCAGAATACGTTTCAAGTGACTGATGATTAGCCATTTAGAGCCGAAACGCGCGCCCATGTAAGCTCTGTCTGGAAATAGATTTTCGAGAATGAACCTAAATTTTCCGCCCCATGTATCAATACTCTTTAGATCCCACCAAATAAGGCGTGCACGCGTATGTGGCTGCGTAACCAGAATTTGAGTCGCTTCGGGACCCGCAGAGAGTTCGAGCAGTTTTTGTCGAATATCGTCTGGTAGTACTGGAATAAATGTTGATTCAGCGTAGTCGATTGCGGCGAGAACCATGCCCGCAACACGCAGCTCAGTGCAGCGTGCAACAAGTTGCTCTAATTCATCGTTTGAGCAGTTGCAAATGATGACCAAGAGATCAAAAAACCATAATAGCCGTGTATCTACACTGTGGTGGCCAATCACATGCTGAGCAGCCAGCACAACGCAGTCAGCTCTTGATGGAGTGAGTGCGGATATATTTAGTTTCTCAGGGTCGCTACTCAGTGGCAACGATCTTGTGCTGTTAATCATGTCTGCGTAATCAAACAGCGATGCGAGCATTTGCCGATTACTGATTTTCCAGTGTAAGTCGATCCATATGTGTGCGGCCCCTGATGTTTGCTTCACATAGCTCGCTTGGTAGCTTACATAACGACCAGAAATGCTAACAATGTGGGTGAAGCCTTGTTCTATCAGAGAGTCGTGATAGGCCGCTTTAGCTTGAACGGGAATGAGCAAGTCGTGGTCAGACTTCGGGCGGTGCCAAGATTGTTGATACTCAATGGGGCCTAAGGCCGAGCCTTTGAAAATGATCGCAGGCGTTAAGTTTTCTTGCGCAAGGGTATTGAGTACTGCCTCTAAGGAGGAAGTCTGTGTTTGGGTTGCCGCTATGCCAAGGCTAACCGCTGCCATATGTTGTTGCTTATGCTCTGCCGGCAGGTATTTGTTGAGCGGTGCCTCACTGCACAGCATAAGCAAGCCATGCTTATCTAGAAACGCTAGGTCGTCTATAGTCAAAGAGATTGAGGCGGGAAGAGGTGAGGCGTTGTCTTCCTGGGAAGGCGGAGTTTGTGAGGCTGTGACGAGATAGGTTTGGCCTAAGCTGTGCAGTAGCTTTTGTAGCTCAGGTCCAATGGAGTCTTGAATGGCAAATAGACTGCGCGGCATAAGAATCTATTCGCTTTCCACGCTCGGTACCGCGAAGACTAATCCAGCCGTTTCGAGTTCGCTGAGAAGATTTTCTGCGTCTACACGAGCTTGGTCCATGTCTACATCAAATTCCTGTACTATGCCGAGCAGAATGTCGTCTAGGCTAAGAGACTGCATGAGGCCTTCGATGATTTTGGTGCCAAGCTCATTCAGGCCAAAGTATTGACCCGAGGACACGTCAAGCAACACAGACTCTTCACCGATGGAAGTGACAGACAGCTGATCTTTTAAGGAGTATTGAGGCATATCTCGTGAATTTGGCGGATTTTTTCGAGTCGTAGATTATGCGCTAATTGTAGCTTTAATTCTTTGCAGTTTCAGATGCTTTCCGATAGAATCCGCGTTCCTTTTTCGCATGGCTAAATTAGTGCGAGAATTTTACGAGCTAAAACGCTCTAACTCCTTGTTTCACCAGCGCAAATTTGCTGGGAGACTAATAACCGTGAGGAGCTCAAATATGAGACATTACGAAATCGTTTATCTGGTTCATCCAGATCAAAGCGAACAGGTCACCGCAATGGCCGATCGCTATAAAACAGTCATCGCCGATGGTGGTGGTACTGTACATCGCTATGAAGATTGGGGTCGACGTCAGTTGGCATACCCAATTAACAAAATCCACAAAGCGCACTACATTTTGATGAATGTAGAAGTAAGCCAAGAGACTTTGGCTGAAATCGAAAACTTATTCCGCTTCAACGACGCAATTATCCGTAGCTTAGTACTTAAAGCTAAGAATGCTGAAACTGAGCCATCACCAATGATGCTTGAAGTTGAAGCTGAGCGTGAGCGCGATGAAGAACGTGAAGCTGCACGTGCTGCAGATGCTGAAGCACAAGCTAAAGCTGAAGCAAAAGCGGCTGCTGATGCCGAAGTAAAAGCTAAAGCAGATGCTGCTGCTGCAAAAGAAGCTGAAGCCGCTGCCGAAGTCGAAGCTGCCGCTGAGCCAGCTTCTGAAGCTGTAGAAGAAGAATCGTCTGAAGAAGCCGAGCCTACTGAAGAAGCGCCTGCTAAAGAAAAAGAGGAGACTGAATAATGAGACGTAACGCACCTAAGAAAAAACGCCCAGGTTTTCGTCAACAGCGCCGTCGCTTTTGCAAATTTACTGCTGAAGGCTTCACGCGCATTGACTATAAAGATCTGACTACAATCAAAGCTTATGTATCAGAATCTGGAAAGATCATGCCTAGTCGCAACACTGGCACAGCCGCACGTTTTCAACGTCAGCTTGCTTCTGCGATTAAAAATGCACGGTATCTTGCTTTGATTCCGTACACAGACAGTCACAAATAGGAGAAAATCATGCAAGTTATCCTATTAGAAAGAATTGCTAATCTAGGCAACCTCGGCGACCTTGTTAATGTTAAGCCTGGTTTCGCGCGTAACTACCTTGTACCTCAAGGTTTAGCTACGGTCGCAACTGAAGGCAATATTAAGTTGTTTGAAGAGCGTCGAATTGAACTTGAGAAAGCGTCATCTGACCGTTTGCAAGCAGCACAAGCACGCGGCAATGAGTTATCAGGACAATCTATTGAAATTACTGGCCGAGCTAGTGATGAAGGTAAGTTGTTCGGTTCAGTTAGCGTAATCGAAGTTGCTGACGCATTTACGGCAAAAGGAATGGAGCTTCTTAAGTCTGAAGTTCAATTACCAGAAGGCCCTATCAAGAACATTGGTGACCACGAAGTTCAGATTATTTTGCACCCTGAAGTAAGTGTGGATGTAAACGTTAAGGTTATTGCTGAGTAGTATTGCAAGGCGCTAGCTAGCGCCTTTTAAATTACATTAGTAAAAAACGACGAGATTCAGGCTATGCTTGAGTCTCGTTTTTTTTGTGCGAGTGAAATCTCTTTTCAGAGAACGGAGAGGACGCCTAGCCTATGCCTAGCCTACGCCCAGCCTACGCCCAGCCCCTAAACGGACGTATTTACAAAATTAAATAGTCGTTCTGACCTTAAGATTGCATCGCAGCAGGTGATTCTAACAAGCCCGATGTGCTACATTATCTGCCCACATATTCCAGCTTAGATATCTCATGGCTATCAGCTCATTTGGTCAAACTTCGAAAGAAGATAACCTTTTAAAACTACCACCGCAGGCGATTGAAGCCGAGCAGTCGGTGCTGGGTGCAATGATGCTCGACAGTCGCGTCATCGAAGACGTGAGTACAGAGTTGGAAGGTCGAGATTTTTATCGTTCTGATCACAAAGCCATTTACGAACAAATTCTTCATCTTGACGAAAAAGGTGATGCGGTAGATGTTGTTACAGTTTCTGAATCGTTGGCTAATCGCAGCGAACTCGACAAAATTGGCGGCTTAGCATATTTAAGCACACTAGCAAAAAATACGCCTAATACGGCCAATGTTAAGTCTTACGCTAAGATAATTAGAGAGCGTGCGATTCTGCGTCGTTTGATAGAAAGTTCTAACGATATCATTGGCTTAGCGTACGATCCGGAGGGTAGAGAGCCCGACGAAGTTCTGGATTTTGCCGAATCAGCTATTTTCGAAATCGCTAAAAACAATAATCAAGCCAAGGCCGGTTTTAAGAGGATTAATGTTCTACTTAACTCCGCTGTCGCGAAGATTGAAGAGTTATTTAAAACCAAACAAACAGTTACCGGCGTGCCAACCGGTTTTGTTGATTTAGACCAAAAAACCAGCGGCCTACAAGGCGGAGACTTGGTTATTGTGGCTGGAAGACCGTCGATGGGTAAAACATCGTTTGCGATGAACCTGGTCGAATTTGCGGCTATCAACGAAAACCTACCCGTTGCCGTATTCAGCATGGAGATGCCGGGTACACAGCTTGCCACTCGAATGTTGGCCTCGCTCAGTCGGGTTAATTCAACACGTTTGAGAACAGGCCAGTTAGATGGTTCTGATTGGCCTAAGCTAACTTCTGCTATGGGCTTGCTCGCGGAAAAGAGCATCTATATTGACGATACGCCAGCGCTCTCGCCCCTAGAGGTGCGCAGCCGAGCTAGACGGCTCGCAGGAGAGCATGAACATGGTTTAGGCATGATCATGATCGATTACCTTCAGCTAATGCGTGGTTCGGATAGCGGCAACAATGAAAATAGAAACGTCGAGATATCAAATATTACCCGCTCGCTAAAGGGGCTCGCTAAAGAGCTTGATTGCCCAATTGTGGTTCTCTCGCAGCTCAATCGTAGCTTAGAGCAGCGGCCGAATAAGCGTCCGGTAATGTCAGATTTACGAGAATCTGGAGCGATTGAGCAGGATGCCGATGTAATTATGTTTATTTACCGGCACGAGGTTTACGAGCCAGAGACAGATCAGAAGGGCTTAGCCGAAATTATTATTGGTAAACAAAGGAATGGCCCTATTGGTACAGTACGCCTCGCATTCCTTGGTGAGTTCACTCGATTTGAAAGCTATGCCAATCCAAACTTTAGTCCCATGGAGTAAGGTTTTTAGTATCACTAAACCTGTAATTTTAAAACTAGCGGCATAAAGGACTGCGCCGAATGCTTAATACTCAATCTCGCCCTGTATGGGTAGACATAAAACCACATAATCTCGTGCATAACGCGCAGGTAATTCGGGCTTTGTGCCCGAATGCACAGCTCATGGCTGTGATTAAGGCTGATGGGTATGGCCACGGAATCCTCGAGGTGGCTGGGGCTTTAGAAAGCGCTGACTCGTTTGGTGTTAACTCAATTGATGATGTAAAACGTTTACACGCTGCGGGTATACATAAACCGTGTAATTTATTTGCTCCACATATAACGCTAGAAACGCTTTCTTTTTGCGCCGAGCACCAATGCCGGCCCACCATCTACGACCATAGTCATTTCAATCTGCTCGATACATGGGGAGCGTCTGAGCCTTCCAAAGCTCTTGAAGTATGGCTCAAAGTAGACACAGGAATGGGGCGCTTAGGCTTCGCGCCCGAAGAAGTCAGTGCAGTTTTACAGAGGCTGAAAAATTGTATGGGCGTTAAGGGAATTCATCTGATGAGTCACTTGGCTAGTGCAGATGATATTAATAACGACCTAAACATTCGCCAGCTTGAACAATTCGCGCAGTTCGATGACTTAGCAGACATCCAAAGTCGCAGCTTTCTAAACTCTGCAGGTGTAGTTGGTTTTCCAAAAAGCGCGTACGATTGTATACGGCCCGGTTTGATGCTGTATGGCGTTTCGCCCAGTGCTCACATTGACACCAAGACGCTGGGTCTAAAGCCTGCGATGAATTTTAATAGTCGCGTTATTTCGATTAAAACGATTAAATCAGGACACGGAGTAGGGTATTCAAGCCGCTTTGTGGCGCCTGAGGATATGCGTATAGCCGTTGTTGCGGTTGGTTACGGTGATGGATATCCTCGCCATGCACCTACGGGTACGCCTGTATGGCTTAACGGCGAAACCGTAAGCCTGCTTGGCAGGGTTTCAATGGATATGTTGGTGGTTGATTTGCGTAGCTTAGATGCGGCGGATATTCAAACGTCTGTGGGCGACGTTGTACAGTTGTGGGGCGACAAGAACCCTGTAGAGGGTGTTGCCGCGCAATGTGGAACTATTGCATACGAGCTAACATGTGGCATTTTGCCGCGTGTAGAACGTTGCATTTCATAGATCTCACTTCAAAATAAGTAGGGCGCTTACGCTAAAATAAATGCGGCGCTCACATTAAAATAAATAAGACGCTAGCATTAAGTATTCATGCCTTTTGCTAGCCTAGCTTAGCTCTCAACACCTTAAGGATTCATGGCTAAATCAAAAACCGTTTTTTCCTGCAGTAATTGCGGATCTCAATTTCCAAAGTGGGCTGGGCAATGCCAGGACTGTGGCGATTGGAATACTCTCCAAGAAGAAATTGGGGCGATGCCTACATCTTCGTCTCCCAAAGCGGCTCGATTCGAAGGATTTGCGCCTAAGCAAAAGGTTCAGAAGTTAAAGTCCATTAATCCAGGTGAGACGCCGCGCTTTAGTTCAGGCGTTGCAGAACTGGATAGAGTGTTGGGCGGTGGGCTGGTGCCGGGCTCTGTAATCCTGCTGGGTGGTGACCCGGGCATCGGTAAGTCGACTCTCATTTTACAGAGTCTTGCGTTACTCAGCCAACAGCACGAAACGCTGTATGTCACTGGCGAAGAGTCTGTGCAGCAAGTAGCTATGCGAGCAGAGCGCTTGGGAGTCCAAGACTCAGATCTTGCTCTGTTAGCCGACAATCAACTCGAAGATATTCTCAATGTGGCGCAGCAGCATAAGCCACAAGTATTGGTAATAGACTCAATACAAACTCTATATACAGAGACACTGACATCAGCACCTGGCAGTGTAGCGCAAGTGCGTGAGACGGCGAGTCGCATGGTTCGTTATGGTAAACAGACTGGCACAACGATTGTGTTGGTTGGACATGTAACCAAGGAAGGCGCTATTGCAGGCCCCAGAGTGTTAGAGCACATGGTTGATACCGTGCTGTATTTTGAGGGCGAGCAAAACAGCCGTTTTCGTCTAATAAGAGCGATTAAGAATCGTTTTGGCGCAGTCAATGAAATTGGCGTCTTTTCCATGACGGATCAAGGCTTGAAAGAGGTCGCTAACCCCTCAGCTATGTTTATTAAACGCGCTCAACTTGATGCTACAGGGTCGGTAATACTCGTCACACAAGAAGGTACAAGGCCTTTGTTAGTCGAAGTACAGTCGTTGGTTGACCAGAGCTCTCTGGCCAACCCACGCCGTGTGACGGTTGGGCTCGATTCTCAGCGTTTATCGATGTTGCTGGCGGTCGCTAATCGGCACGCAGGCATCACTTTGTATGATCAGGACGTGTTCGCGACTGTGATTGGCGGAGTCAAAGTGCTTGAGCCCGCTGCGGATCTTGCGATTCTGTTGAGTATTATCTCAAGTCTGCGCGACAAGCCATTGAATGCCAGTTTGGCCGTATTTGGTGAAGTGGGTCTTACTGGCGAAATTCGGCCAGTACAGCGCGGCTTAGATCGTGTTAAAGAGGTGGAGAAACTTGGTTTTGAGTATTTAATTATGCCTAAAGCAAATAGTGCGGGAATAAAATCAGGTAAACTTAAAATTCATACGGTATCTACCCTATACGAAGCACTAACAATAGCCTTTGATCTTTAGTTTATGAATGAGCCTATGGAGTACCTAAAAAGTTCAGTTTCTCAAAAGGGCAATTGCTTTTGCGGCCTTGTCACTCGGAATGGTCTCGTTAAAGCCTTCTCGTCTATTCTCTTGTTAGTATCAACACATTCAGCGCTCGCTGTACAAAGCGTGACCGCAATTGCTTTGTTTAATGATCGAGCAATGCTCTCATTAGATGGCAAAAAAGCGCGTATTTATAAAGTAGGACAGCGCATAGACAACTTTGTGTTGGTTTCGTCTGACACTAGTTCAGCAATAATAGAGATTGATGGGCGGCGACAACCGCTTAGCTTAAACAGCGGAACCATTTTAACCAAGTCTTTAGGCGCTCAGGTTAATAGGGTTGGACCAGCGCGACTGGAATTAACGGTTAATCGTGACGGTTTCTTTGAAGTGGATGGCGAAGTGGAAGGAGAGTCGCTCAACTTTTTGGTTGATACAGGTGCTAATCTTGTTGTGCTTAGTAGCGATGCAGCGGACAGTATTGACTTAGATTATTCCGAAGGTTTTCGAACTATCGCCGCGACGGCGTCAGGTAATTCGCCCATGTTTCTCGTATTAGTAGACGATCTTAGAATTGGGACAGGCGGCAACGTTATCGAGCTTGATGATATTCAAGTGGGCGTGATTGAAGGGCGCTTCCCACAGCAGCCGCTTTTAGGTATGAGTTTTTTGAGCCGCGTCAGTATGCAGCGAGAAGGCGACACTATGGTTTTGACGCGCTAGTAATCGTTAGCGGCCAGCTATATCTAACGGCCCATAATTTCTAACGGTCAATAAATTTCACAGGCGGTAGGCGTAACCACGAATTGCCGCTCCTGCGAAACCACATTAACAAATGAATTTTCTATAAAAATCAATAGCTTAAAGCGACGTTCTATATCGTTTTGTCTACATCAATTAGAGCGAATGCGCTGTGGTTATGGATCGATTCAAAATTTTCAGCATGCACGTAGTAACGCGTTACAGATTCATTTTCGTCTAGCATATGCGCAACATCGCGAACCACGTCTTCCACAAACTTGGGATTGTCGTAGGCGCGTTCTGTTATGTATTTTTCATCGGGACGCTTCAATATCGCAAAGAGTTCCGCGCTTGCTTGAGACTCAACGCCTTTGATTAAATCTTCTAACCATACGTCTCGATTAGTATTAATGCCTACCGTGAGGTGCGAGCGTTGGTTATGAGCTCCATAGTCTGAGATATCACGTGAGCAAGGGCAAAGACTCTTCACTGGGACAGTAACTTCTAAGGTTGACGCGACGTGGCCATGCTCAATTTGTCCGACAAGATTTACTTGATAATCCATCAGACCTTTAACGCCAGACACTGGAGCAGACTTTTCGATAAAGTACGGAAACTGCATTTCGATATAGCCAGCGTCTGCCTCTAAACGCTTAACCATACGGCTCAACATTTTATTAAAGCTCTTTGCGCTAATGACTGTTTCTTCTTCGTTAAGCATTTGTACAAAACGAGACATGTGCGTACCTTTCTTGTCGTGCGGCAAAGCCACAGACATAGAGAAGGTGGCAACACTGCGAAACTCTGTGCCGTCTTTGCCGATTACAGTAATCGGGTGAGATATATCCTTAATACCCACTCGATTGATCGGGATCTCCCGAGTGTCAGCGCGGTTTTGTACGTCTTCCATTTGAATGTCGTCGATTTTGTTCAAGGTGAAACTTCCTATTTGCGCTAGTTGTCTGCGCTAACTGTATTCGAGTTTTGAAAAAACTCTTAACCTATTTGAGCTTTCCTGCATTGCCTACATTACTTATTGTGCCTGAGGCCAGTGCTTGGTTAGCATTGTCATCGCTCGCGGAGTAGAACGCGTTGATGGATTTAATAATTCCTACAGCGTCTAGACCGCACTCGCTGAGTAATTCGTTTTGGCTGCCATGATCCATATATCGGTCTGGAAGCCCTAAATTCAATACCGGTTTTGTGGATCCTTGTGCAACTAGGTATTCGTTAACACCAGACCCTGCACCACCCGCAACTACATTTTCTTCAATCGTTACTATTACGTCATGGCTTGCGACTACCTGATCCAGCATCTCTTGATCCAGTGGTTTAACGAAGCGCATGTTAACAACGGTCGCATCCAGTTCTTGTGCAGCTTCTAGCGCAGGGTGTAACAGCGTGCCGAAACACAATATGGCAACTCGTTGGCCCTCGCGTTTAAGCTGCGCGGTGCCTAAAGGTATCTCTTGCATGACTTTTGATTCGACCGCACCGCAGCCAGTCCCGCGAGGATATCTAACGGCGGTAAGTCCTTTGTGCATATAGGCACTAAACAACATGTCGCGACATTCAGCTTCGTCTGATGGGGCGTAGATTACGCAGTGGGGAATACACCTTAAGTAGGTTAGATCAAATACGCCAGCATGAGTGGCTCCGTCAGCGCCCACTAGGCCTGCGCGGTCTATAGCAAGCATTACATCTAGGTCTTGCACGCTTATATCGTGAATAAGCTGATCGTAGGCGCGCTGCAAGAACGTTGAATAGATCGCCACAACAGGCTTCAAACCGTCTGCGGCAATGCCCGCCGCAAAGGTCAGTGCATGTTGCTCGGCAATAGCGACGTCAAAGTATCGGTCTGGGTATTCTTGTGAAAAGCGCACCAGACCTGATCCTTCTCGCATGGCTGGCGTAATACCAATCAGTTGCTCATCTTGGGCGGCCATATCGCATAGCCAATCACCAAAAACATGAGTAAACGTGCGCGCTTTTGACGATGCGCCGGTTTCACCCGTGTCTGGGTTAAATGGAGAAACGCCATGGAACTTAATGGGCGCGCCTTCAGCAGGCTCAAAACCTTTGCCTTTCTTGGTGACCACATGCAGCAACTTAGGACCGTCAATCTCTTTTAAGTTTCTAAGGGTGGTGACGAGTGTTTCAATGTCGTGACCATCAATAGGGCCGGCATAATAGAAGCCTAGCTCTTCAAACAGAGTGCTGGGCAGAACCATGCCCTTAATATGTTCTTCCCAACGGCGTGCGTAGTCACGCACTGGTGGGATTGAACTTAGGGCTTTCTTGGTGCCGCGACGCACTGAAGAAACAGTAGGGCCGGTCATCAAACGGGTTAAATAGTTTTTAAGAGCACCGACATTCGGTGAAATAGACATGTCGTTGTCGTTGAGAATGACCAATATGTTGGCATCCATGTCGCCAGCATTGTTCAAGGCCTCAAACGCCATGCCTGCTGTCAGTGCGCCATCGCCGATTATAGCAACCACTTCGCGTTGCTCCTTTTTTTGAGCGGCAGCTACGGCCATCCCTAAGGCAGCGCTGATAGATGTACTGGAATGCCCAGCACCAAAAGTGTCGTATTCGCTCTCTGAGCGTTTTAAAAAGCCTGAAAGTCCTCCGGCTTGGCGGATTGTGTGCAGGCTGTCTCGGCGGCCCGTAAGAATCTTGTGAGGATAAGCTTGATGACCAATATCCCATACGACGCGATCGTAAGGCGTTTCGAAAACGTAATGTAAGGCTGTGGTTAGCTCAACCGTACCGAGCCCTGCGGCTAAATGGCCGCCAATTTTTGCAACAGTGTCGATTAGAAACTGGCGAGTTTCATCGCACACTTGCTGAAGCTGTTGCTCCTCGCAGGCACGCAGATCCACTGGCGAATTAATCGTCGCTAATAATGGGTACTTGTCGTTTAGTTCTGACACTCTAATTCTTCACTGGCTGCTATTCTTTAATTACGAAACTGGGTGTTTGCTTTCAGCAAATGGCGGTCGGTTGTGGGCTAAGTGCGTCTAAAGGGAGGAGGGTTCTGATTTACAAAAAAACCGTCGGTCAATAAACTCGCGTCACTACTCTCTCGGCAAGATGCTTTAAAGGGTCGGTATTATCACTGATTGGCTCAATGCTTTCCAACGCTTCTTGTAAAAGTTTCTCTGCTAAAGCGCGAGATTCTTGTAACCCCAATAATTGTGGATAGGTGGATTTATCTAAAGCTCGATCAGCTCCTGCTTGCTTGCCTAGTGTTTTTGTATCGGATGTTTCATCTAAAATGTCATCCATTATTTGAAATGCCAGTCCTATGTTATCAGCGTAAAGGTTAAGCGCAGTGAGGGCAGAGCCTGATGATGCTGTGTTTGCATCTGCGCCACAATATGCGCCACAAAGCACAGAAGCCTTGATTAGCGCTCCGGTTTTAGCTGAATGGATAGATTGTAGGTGCTCAAGACTTACCTGCTTACCTGTTGCCTGAATGTCGAGCATTTGCCCGCCAACCATCCCAGAACGACCTGCAGACACAGCAAGCTGCTGCATGATTCGTACGCTTTGCTCAGCTTTAAACGGGTGTTCTGTTGAGCTGATGAGCTCAAATGCTAAAGTAAGTAACGCATCACCAGCCAAAATTGCAGTCGCTTCGTCAAATTCTATGTGGTTGCTTGGCTTGCCACGACGTAAATCATCATCATCCATGGCGGGTAAGTCGTCATGAATCAGTGAGTACGCGTGAATGCATTCTAATGCGGCAGCGGTAGGCGTTAGCAAGTCTAGTGGCGCGGCTAGGGCGTCTCCCGTCGCGTAAACCAGCAATCCGCGAATTCTCTTGCCTGCGGATAACAACGAGTAGCCCATCGCTTCTCTAAGGCGCTCAGGTACCTCAGATTCGTCTAGGGTGCGTTTTAGAAATGCCTCAAGCATCGCCAAGCGGTCAACTTGCCAAGCCTGGATGTCAATCTTTCTTGGGGAGGCCGCGGATACGAAATTAGTAGGCATACTGTCTGGCTGTCTAGGTTTTAGTTATCTAGTTCTTAGCTATCAGAGGATGATGGTTCGAGTGCCTTAGTCACAAAAAGACCGTCACTGTCTTTTACTAAAATTTCAACCTGTTGCTCTGCTGACTTTAAAACGCTGTGGCAGTGCTTCATCAATCCCACGCCTCGTTCAAAATCACCCAGGGAATCCTCTAGGTTCTGTTGTCCGCGCTCCATTCGTTCAACTAACGCTTCTAACTCGTTAAAGGCTTGCTCGAAAGTAAGATCTGTTTTTGTTTCGTTGGTTTTGCTCATTCGAAAATATTTGTTCGGTTTAGTGCTACGTATATAGCATGACTAAAAAGTACGGCTTAAACCCGTTAAGTTTTGCTCAAGCAGACGTATTGAGTGGTCTGAGTCGCAAATTTTACCACCTCAAGAAATAAAAGGGAGAAAATGCACTCATCTGAGCGCTTAGTGATTCTCCAACGAAGGCTTTCGCGCTAAAATCGCGGTCTTGGTTTGGGTTTCTTCTCTGCATTTTCAGTTGAAGGTAAACTTACGCTCCATCCTTACTGTTTGCTACTCAACAGTTCTATTGCTCAACAGTTCTATTACTCAGATTTTAAGTAAATCTATTCAAACTATGGCCTCAGATTACGATTCTTCCGCTATTGAAGTCCTAACCGGACTCGAACCGGTGCGCAAGCGCCCTGGCATGTATACCGCGACTGAGCGCCCCAATCATCTTGTGCAAGAGGTCGTAGACAATAGCGTTGACGAAGCAATAGCAGGGTACTGCAAGAAGATTGAAGTTACCGTGTACAAAGATGGATCAGTAGAGATTGTCGATGACGGCCGTGGGATGCCCGTTGACATACACCCAGAAGAAAAAATTCCTGGCGTAGAGGTCATTATGACCAAACTGCACGCGGGCGGTAAGTTTTCTAACAAGAGCTATGAATTTTCAGGCGGTCTGCATGGTGTTGGTATTTCAGTGGTCAACGCCCTGTCTAAGCACCTTGAGGTTTGGGTTAGGCGTGGTGGCAAAGAATACAATATGGCGTTTGCCAATGGCCTTAAAACCTCTGATCTAGAAGAGATCGGAACCGTCGGTTTGCGCAATACAGGCACTAAAATTCGTTTCTGGCCAGATGCTGTGTTCTTTGACTCGCCCAATATTCATGTGGGTCGTCTATGCAGGCTCTTGCGTGCTAAGGCTGTATTGAGCCCCGGCTTGACCATTGTGTTTGAAGATGAGGCTAAGCCGCAGAACAACCAGTCTTGGTACTATGAAGATGGTCTAAAGGCGTATCTCATGGGGGCATTGGGCGACAACGAACGTCTGCCTGTTGAGGGCTTTCAAGGCATAGAAAAAAGTAAAGACGAGCAAGTTGAATGGATTGTCGCTTGGTCTGCCTCAGTTGCAGAGTTGATTACTGAGAGCTATGTGAACCTTATTCCGACCATACAAGGCGGTACCCACGTTAATGGTTTGAGAATAGGGTTAACTGAAGCGATACGCGAATTTTGTGATTTTCGCAATCTCTTGCCAAAAGGCGTCAAGATTTCACCCGATGACGTGTGGAGTCAATGTCAGTACGTGTTAAGCGTTCGGATGAAGGACCCGCAATTCTCAGGTCAAACCAAAGAAAAACTTTCATCTCGTGAGATTTTATTGTTTATATCAACCAAGGTTAAAGATGCCTTTGCCTTGTGGTTGAATCAGAATGTAGCGGAAGGTGAACAGATAGCAGGATTGGCGATAGAAAATGCTCAAAGTCGTTTGAAATCAGCCAAGAAAGTCACGCGTAAAAAGATCACCTCAGGCCCCGCACTGCCCGGCAAATTAGCCGATTGCTCAAGTGAAGACTTAGATGTGACGGAGCTGTTTTTGGTAGAAGGAGACTCTGCTGGTGGGTCAGCTAAACAAGCTCGTGACCGTAAAACACAGGCGATTATGCCGTTACGCGGTAAGATTCTGAATACATGGGAAGTTGAATCATCTCAAGTATTGGCATCGCAAGAGGTGCATGATATTTCGGTTGCCATAGGGGTTGATCCTGGCTCAAACAATCTTGAAGGTTTGCGTTATGGAAAGATCTGCATATTGGCTGACGCCGATTCCGATGGGTTGCACATCGCCACATTGCTGTGCGCCTTGTTTGTAAGACATTTTCGAGCGCTGGTCGAAGCAGGGCACTTATATGTAGCAATGCCGCCTTTGTATCGTATTGATCAGGCCAAACAGGTGTTTTACGCGCTTGATGATGCTGAGCACGATCAAATTATTGCTAAGATCAAAGCCGAGAAAGCCAACGCCAAAATCAATGTGCAGCGCTTTAAGGGCTTAGGCGAGATGAACCCGAGTCAACTGCGTGAAACCACAATGCAGCATGATCATCGTCGTCTCGTTCAAATGAATATCAATCCGGGTGACAGCACTAACAAAATTATGAATATGTTGTTGGCCAAAAAGGAAGTGCCGGCACGTAAGAAATGGTTGAGTGATAAAGGCGATCAGGCCGAGGTTTAGACTTAGCTTATGTCTGAACATAATCAGCACAAGGCGCAGATAAAAACTGGGCTCTACCAGCATTATAAGGGCCCCCTATATCGCGTGTTGGGTGTTACTACTCACTCTGAATCACAAGAGCTATTGGTGTTATACCAAGCGTTGTACGGCCAAAAGGGCTTATGGAGTCGGCCGTTAGAGATGTTTGTAGAGAGCGTGGCAACTGCAGAAGGCAGCAAGCCCGTACCGAGATTCGCCTATCTAGAAAACCAGACGATGGTTCTAGAAATAGCAAAGTTAAACGTCAAGGAAGGGCAGGACGATGTTTTTTTAAAAGCATTTGAACAAGCAGCAGCGCTCATTGAGCGTCAGTCTGGATACATTGACCATCAGTTAAGAGCGAGAACAGAAAGCGCAGGGCAATACCTGTTAGAAGTGGTGTGGCAGTCCATAGACGATCACCGTTTGGGCTTTAGGCAGTCTAATGACTACGCGCAATGGAGTGCTTTGCTACACCATTTTTACGAGCCATTCCCAACGGTCGAGTACTATGATCTTTGAGTGCTCTGATTTCTGAGCACTCAAATTGCTCTGCACTAATTTTTCTCAACACCCAGGTTCTTGAGTGTGATGAGTTCCTGGGCTAGCGTCTAAAGGGGCTGCTATGCTGCAACGCTTGCTTTACTTACGCTAACAGGCACACCGTTTAACGCGGCGTTTCCACACAGTGCATCATAAAAGCGATCATCGGTTAAGCGGTTGCAGTTAGCGCCTTCTTGTTTACTCGCTATCTCCATCTTAATACCAGGCTTAGTATGCCCCCATCCATGTGGGAGGCTAATTACGCCAGGCATTAGCTCATCGCTCGACACCACTTTAGTCGTCACCGTACCGACCCTAGACGTAATAACCACATCGTCGTCGTCTTGCAATCCGCGTGCTGCTAAATCTTCTGGGTTCATCAATAACTGCCAACGTGGCTTGCCTTTAACTAAACAGTGGTAGTTATGCATCCATGAATTGTTGCTGCGAATATGGCGGCGACCAATCAACAATAAATCGCGACCTTCTTCTTGGCTATGCTCTGACTTGGCCAATAAGCGGGGTAAGTCTGCTAAATAGATTTCTGGCGCTAGATTTATACGCCCAGAATCGTTCGCTAGACGCGCCTCTAACCCCGGCTTAAGAGGACCTAAGTCGATACCGTGCGGAGCTTGTTTGATTTTATCCATGGTGAGCGCCCAATCTGAGCCTTTGGCCTCACTGTATTCATCGCTCTGAATGCCTCGGTCGATAACCTCCACTGGCTCTGGAAGAGGCGAGAACGGTAAGCCTTTAAGCGTGCTTATCTTGGCGCTAAGTTTATTGAAAATTTCCCAGTCATCTAAGCAGCCTTCTGGCTTAGGGTAGATCGCGGGGTTGTAACGCGTGCTGTTGTGTACGGCTAAACGCAAGAACGCTAGATCGTAGTGGTCATGTTCCAACGGGCTAGTAGGCGGTAAAATTACATCCGCATGACGCGTCGTCGCGTTGATGTAAAAATCGATCGCAACGTAAAAATCCAAACTCTCGAATGCTTCTTCTAGCGCTTCGGTATTAGCTGATGAAATCAGTGGGTTGCCCGCGATGGTTACCATTGATTTAATTTGATCTTCGCCTGGCGTTAGAATCTCTTCGGCCATGACCACAGCCGGTAACTCACCTGCAAACTCGGGCAAGTTGCTTACGCGAGATCGAAACGCGTCAAAATGACCTTTGCCAGGTGTGCCGCGTTTAACGTAACCAAATGCAGGTGAGGCAAGTATTGCACCACCTTCTGTATCGATAGCGCCAATCAACAAGTTAATGACTTGGATAGCCCATTGACAAAGTCCGCCAAATTCTTGGACCGATACGCCCATGCGGCCATAAACAACGGCTTTATCAACGGTTGCTAGAGATTGAGCGATTTCAGCAATTCGTTCTGCTTTAATTCCAGTCTGTTGTTCCGCCAGTTCTAAGGTGTAGGGTAGGGAGGCGTGTCTAACGTCGTCTACGCCATCAATCAACTCGGCTAAATGACCAAGGCTGACTAAGTTTTTGGTGAACAACTCACGCACAATAGCCATCAATAGAAAGGCATCACTGCCTGGGCGAATAAACATGTGCTGATCAGCCATGTCTGCTGTTTCGCTGCGACGAGGATCTACAATTATTAGCTTGCCATCACGCGCTTGCAACGCTTTAAGCCGCTTTACAATGTTTGGCACGGTCATCATGCTGCCGTTTGACGCTAAAGGATTACCACCTAGCATCAAGAAATATTGAGTTCGGTCAATGTCGGGTACTGGCACAGCAAATTGGTGGCCGTACATTGTTAGCGCGGCTAGAAGATGCGGTAATTGATCCAGTGACGTTGCCGAAAAGTTATTACGCGTTTTAATCGCTCTGCGTAACAACGCACCATGGGTCATGTTGCCGTAGTTGTGTACGCCAGGATTGCCTGCAAAAAAGCCTACGCTATTGGGGCCGTGATTAGTCTGCGATGCCACCAATTGCTCAGCCGTGTAATCAAGTGCTTCTTCCCAACTAACTTGATGCCATTCTCCATCAATCTTGCGCATGGGGTGGCGAATTCGATCAGGGTCGGAGTGTATATCGGCGATGGCTGTGGCTTTTGGACAAATATAGCCATGGCTAACAGGGTCATTCTTGTCGCCCTTAATGCTTTTAATGGTGTCGCCTTGAGTAGTGATTTCTAGACCACAAATAGCTTCACATAAGTGGCAAGCTCGGTAATGAATTTGAGTGTCTTGCGAGAGCGATGAGGAAATATCCATAATTATATTTTTTGAGGTTGCTGCTAATAAAGTTGTTACTAAAATTCTAGGGCGCAAGCATAGCGCAGCCATGTGAGTTTGTCAGTGACTCTTGAATTAGCGCTGTGCTAAGAACTGATCTTTGTATTGTCGCGGTGTTACACCTAGTCGTCGCTTAAAATGGTGACGCAAAGCTGCCGCGTTTTCGAACCCTGAAAGCTCGGCGAGTTGCTCTAGCGGTGGATTTGAGTTCTCCAAGATAGATCGAGCCAGCTCGATGCGCTGACTAACGATCCAGGCATTGGGGCTTTGGCCCATTTTTAGTTTGAATTGGCGGTCGAAGGTGCGACGCGACATATTTGCACTTTGCGCCATATCCTCAACTCGAATTGACTGTTGAAGGTTGTTTTGTACCCACGTTAATGTGTTTTCAAAATCACCCCTGTGCGTATTATTGAGCTGTTCAGAAAATTGTGCTTGGCCACCCTTGCGATAGGGCGATACGACCAAGCGCTTTGCGACTAGTTGCGCAGCGCGCGCACCAAAATCTTGGCGAATTAGTTCAATGCCCAAGTCTAGTGCAGCCGCACTTCCTGCCGACGTAGCAACTGAGCCTTGATCTACAAACAACACATTGTTTTTAAACTGCGTGTGGGGAAACTCTTGTTCAAATTGTTCGGAATAGCGCCAATGCGTCGTAGCCTCTCGGTTATCTAGTATGCCTAATCTACCGAGCAGAAACGCACCAGAGCAAAAACTGACTAAACGACCGCCTCTAAGATGAAAATCTAAAAGCGTTCGTTTTAAAGCTTTGTCGATTGGAGATTGTTCAACTGGCCATGAGGGAACCAAAACCGTGTCGTAATCGCTGAAATCACTGACTGCTGTTACGCTAAAGCTTAACCCCGCAGAACTTTGTACTTGAGTGTTGCCAAAGCTGACCACGTCACCGGAATACCATTCACGAAATTCAGGCCGAGGCAGAATGAACAGTTCAACTGCACAGCTGAGTTCAAATAAAGAACTTATCTCGCCGGCCAAAATAGCAATCTTGTGGCCTGCAATTGATGTTTGAGCTGATGTTGCTAGCATCGTAATTTCAGACTTTCTCATGTTTTGGGTTGAAAAATAGGTGTTTTGGCTTGAATTCATATAATAATGACTTTTAAGCCATTTTTACAACAGCAGAAATTGATTAAAGTAACTCTAGATTGAGGTACTGGAACAATTCGACAGTGGGTTGTTCTGACCAAGACTGGCCAATATATTTAGAGGAATACTCATGAACTCAGCCGTTACCAGACCCGCACCAGCAAAGTCCGATCGCGCAATTGCGCATTTTTCAGCACTATTGGAATTTGAGTCTGATTGTTGGGATGTACATCACGCCATTAGCAACGACCGCAAAGACTTTGTATTACTTGATGTTCGTTCAACAGAAATGTTTGGCAAAGGCCATGTTCCCGCCGCGATCAACATACCTCGCCATAAACTTAATGCGGCAACGCTTGAGGACTACGATATGGCTACTGTTTTTGTTGTGTATTGCGCAGGACCACACTGCAATGGTGCCGACAAAGCTGCTTTAGAGCTCGCTAAACTTGGCCGCCCAGTAAAGAAAATGATTGGCGGAGTCACCGGTTGGATAGATGAAGGTTTTGGCCTCCAAAGCTGACTCCAGGTAGTTAATGCCTTAAAGCGATCGGCGCAGAACGTGGTTTTTAAATGCTAACTAAGAGTCGAATTTCGGCATTTTTGAGCGGCTTTAGACTTCTGTGACGATGTGCTTGAATCCCTGCGAAGTGGGCGAGTGCGATTTGCAATACATCACCGTGTCCTACCAACACGATTTGCCTTGAATCGAAACGCGCGTCTAGGTCCATTATGCAATCCAATGTGCGTTTTAAGACGCTCGCTACGGGCTCAACGTTATTTTGAGGCTCGTCGGTTTGGAGCAAGTCTAACTCCCAAATATGTGTGTAAGCGCTATGGTCTTTGAGCTCCCAATCGCCAAATGAGCGTTCTCTGAGCCGTGTATCAGATTCAATATCACCGGTCTTTAATATCCGATAAGCAATCTCTGCCGTTTCGCGTGCCCGAGCATAGTCCGAGCTTACGATGAGTGCCGCACTACTTAGAGTTGATGCTGTAATAGCATCGCATACTTGCAGTCGGCCCGTTGGTGTTAACCCGTATTGCGATATGGCGTTCTCAGGACGACAGACGATTAAACCAATCTCGTTGGCTAAGCTCTGCCCATGGCGCATTAAATAGAATCTATTGTTAAGCTTTGCGGGCACGATTGACTCTTCTGCTTGTCTCGTATTTGGTGTCATAGATTGCCGGTCTTTACAGTAGTTTTTGTATGCTGGAAAGGGTTAGCTAAGAGTGTAGGCTATAGAATGCAAATTAGTTGCCTAAGCCGTCAAAAATGTTTTGACAATATATAGGTAAAGTTGTTAGTGTTCACGCCCTGAACGCTAGGTGCTTTTTTCGTCAAATGAACGACCCAGAAAAACAAAAACAATTAACGCTAGAGCTTTTGCAAGCGATAGAGCAACGTGATGACATTAGTCAGCGCCATCTTGCTCAAGAGATGGGTATTGCTCTGGGTTTAGCCAACTCATATTTAAAGCGCTGTGTTAAGAAGGGTTGGATCAAAATTAGTACAGCGCCGGCAAACCGCTATTTGTACTACTTGACGCCGACTGGCTTTGCAGAAAAAGCCCAGTTAACCGCTGAATTCCTAAGTACATCTCTTGCCTTGTTTAGAGAAGCTGGCGATGCTTATACTCAGCTATTTCAAACCTGCCTTGATCAAGAGCACATCGAAGTAAGTCTTTTAGGCGTTTCGGATTTAACCGAAATAGCTTATTTGCGCTCACTTGACGCTAAAGTAAGCGTTCGTTCGATTTACGACCCCGTTTCCGATCGTGAAAACCTCTTTGGAATACCGATTAATGACTCATGTAGCAATATAGCCAGTGTAGTAGTGGTAACGGCCATGAGTCAGGCTTTCGAATTGATCGAAGAGGTAAGAAGGGCCAGGCCAGACATAGTGATTCTTGTGCCCGACTTTTTGCGTAATTTAAATATTAATACAGCTAATCCTGATGTCGCAGAATCTGTGGCCAAGCAGGCGATATCACAATAATACACAGAGCAATTTTTATGAGCCAGACAGTACTTTTAACAGGTGGAGCAGGTTTTATTGGATCTGCATTAGTTCGATACTTAGTTGATGCAACAGACGTGACCGTCGTCAATGTAGATAAGTTGACCTACGCAGGTAGCCTTCACTCATTAGGTGATGCGCGAGACAATGAGCGTCACCGTTTTCATCAAGAAGACATTGTTGATATGGCGACAATGAAAGCACTGGTTAAGGAATATCAACCAGATTGCATAATGCATTTAGCGGCGGAGTCGCATGTTGATCGTTCAATTGATGGTCCAGGTGAATTCATTACGACTAACGTGGTCGGAACGTACAATTTGTTGGAAGTCGCTCGCGAATACTATCAAGGCTTAGAAGGTCAGAAAAAAGATGCCTTTCGCTTCCATCATATATCTACAGACGAAGTGTATGGCAGCTTAGGTGATACTGGACTGTTTACTGAGACCACTCGCTATAAGCCGAACTCACCGTATTCAGCCAGTAAAGCTAGCTCAGACCATTTGGTTAGAGCTTGGAACAAAACCTACAAATTGCCAGTGGTGATTTCTAATTGTTCGAACAATTATGGTCCTTATCAGTTTCCTGAGAAATTGGTTCCATTGGTTATTCAAAAAGCCATTCATGGCGAACCTCTACCTATCTACGGTAAAGGCGATAACATTCGTGATTGGCTCTATGTTGATGACCACGTTAAAGCGCTGTGGAAAATCGTTCAAGAAGGAGAAGTGGGCGAGGTTTATAACGTTGGTGGCCACAACGAGAAAACCAATATCGAGGTCGTAGAAACTATTTGTGCCATCTTAGATGATATTAAGCCACGTGCTGACGGCGAAGGTTACGCCAACCAAATTACGTTTGTGGCCGACCGGCCTGGGCATGATAGACGCTACGCGATTGATGCCAGCAAAATAGCCAGTAAGCTAGGTTGGACTCCGCAAGAGACGTTCGAAACAGGTATCCGCAAAACTATTCAGTGGTATTTGGATAACGAAGAATGGATTGGCAAGGTCTCGAATGACTATGACGGCGGCCGTCTCGGTAAAAGCTGAGTTTAAGGAATGAACTATTGGGCTCGTTTGCTCATTTGATGACAACATTAAAATCGAGGATATATAAATGCGTGGAATAGTTTTAGCAGGTGGGTCAGGTACGCGATTACACCCCGTAACCCAAGCAGTCTCCAAGCAACTATTGCCGGTTTACGATAAACCGATGATCTATTATCCTCTGTCCTCGTTGATGCTCGCGGGTATTCGAGACGTGTTGATTATTTCGACGCCGCAAGATACACCGCGATTTCAACAGTTGATGCAAGACGGGTCGCAGTGGGGTATGAATATTAGTTACGCCGTACAGCCATCTCCTGATGGTCTAGCTCAAGCCTTTATTATCGGGTCTGAGTTTATAGGCAAAGATGATTGCGCTCTTGTTTTAGGAGACAATGTTTTTCATGGCCACGATTTGAGCAAAGACTTGAGTCAAGCGGGTCAAAAAGCTAAAGGTGCTACCGTATTTGCCTACCCAGTACACGACCCTGAGCGATACGGAGTCGTTGAGTTTGATAAGGATGGCAACGCCGTCAGTTTGGAAGAAAAGCCGACTGAACCTAAGTCGAACTACGCTGTTACTGGTTTGTATTTTTACGACAATAGAGTCGTTGACGTTGCAAAAAGTATCAAACCATCGCCACGTGGTGAACTTGAGATTACTGATGTAAACAAACAGTATTTGGATTGGGGCGATTTGTCCGTACAAGTATTTGGTCGAGGTCTTGCTTGGCTCGACATGGGAACACACGAGTCACTGTTACAAGCGGGCATGTTTATAGAAACAATCGAGAGCAGGCAGGGTTTAAAAGTAGCGTGCTTAGAAGAAATCGCATTCCGCCAAGGATTTATTGGCGAAAATGAGTTAGCCGAAGCCGCACATCGTTACGGTAAAAGCAGTTACGGTAAGTATCTTAAAATGGTGTTAGAGAACAAGCACCAATTTTTAGGAATCGACTAGCGTTGAAGGCCAATTGGCTCTTATCCAAATAGATCCCAACCGATTATCTAACCCACAGACTTCGATGACAATACTTCGCAGCTTATACACCAATCGCTACTTGTTTGGGCAAATGCTCCAACGAGATGTTTTGCAGCGCTATCGTGGTTCGCAATTGGGATTCCTTTGGGCATTTCTGTACCCGATTATGATGCTGCTTGTGTACACCTTCGTGTTTGGCATGGTTATGCGCGTTAAATGGGGCGTCGAGGGGCAGGACAATATCGATTTTGGACTAATTTTGTTTGCGGGTTTGTTGTGCCACGGACTGCTTGCCGAAGTAGTTATGGGTGCGGTTGGAATTATTAGAGGTAATGGTCAATACGTTAAGAAGGTTGTATTCCCGTTAGAAGTGCTTAATTTCGTGAGTATTGCGAATGCTTTTCTGCACATGCTCTTAGGGCTGTTAATACTGATGGTTCTTTTTGTAGCGTCTGGTAACCCGATTCATTCGACAGTCTTGCTCACTCCAGTGGTATTGGCGCCGTTTCTCATATTTCTCATTGGCCTGTCATTCTTCGTGGCGGTACTCGGCGTGTACGTACGCGACCTGTCGCAATTCGTAGGAGTCTTGATTACGGTTTTATTGTTTCTAGGCCCGATCGTGTACCCATTCACATCTGTACCGATAGAGATTCAACCTTACGTTTATTGGTTTAACCCGCTCACTATTATCGTTGAGCAATTACGTGCTGTAATGTTATTTGGGCAATACCCAAATTGGGCGGACCTTGGTTTATATACGGTTTTTGCATGCTTAATGCTTATTCTTGGGATGTGGTTCTTTCAGAGAACTCGGGATGGTTTTGCAGATGTCATCTAACCAAGCTAACCCAAATACGTACATGGGCAGTGTTGTGGCGTCAAACGACGTTGTCATCCAGGTCAACGATCTGCATAAATGCTATCAAAGCTACCCCAAGCCGATTCATCGGTTGTGGCAGAGCTTTATGCCCAAGCGACGTTTTTATCAAGAATTTTGGGCTTTAAAAGGCATCGATCTAACCGTTCACAAGGGCGAAACCGTTGGTATTGTTGGTAAAAACGGTTCTGGTAAATCCACGTTGTTACAAGTAATCGCCGGAATTTTGCAGCCGACTAAGGGTTCTTTTACGACTAAGGGTCGCATCTCTGCTCTATTAGAGTTAGGCGCGGGCTTTAACCCTGAGTTCACGGGTATGGAGAATGCGCGCTTGAACGCATCTATTATGGGGCTCACGCGCGAAGAATTTCATGATAAGTTGCCCGACATCGTTGAGTTTTGCGGTTTAGGAGACTTTCTACATCGCCCTGTTAAGACTTATTCAAGCGGCATGTACGTTCGTCTCGCCTTTGCCGTAGCGATCAACATGAACCCCGACATACTCATTGTTGATGAGGCATTAGCGGTTGGTGATGTGCGTTTTCAACGTCAATGTTTTCGTCGTATTGAACAATTAAAAGAGCAGGGTGTTTCCATTCTTTTTGTAACGCACAGCACCGAAAGCGTTATTAAGTACTGCGACCGCGCGATTATGTTGGACGATGGCGAATTAAAACTCACTGGCAGTCCTAAAGAAGTCGTTCAGGCATACCTAGAACTAATGTTTGGTTCCGAGAAAGACACTGACGCATTGGTGAAAGTTGACGTCGAGAACTATAAGGTCGAATTTGACCCTAGTATTGATAACTGCCCAAAACAGGCTAGTTACAATTCAGGTGAACATCGCTGGGGAGATAGCCGAGCCAAGATTTGCTATTACGAGATATTTCAAAACGGGGCAGCAAGCAATGGTTTGATGCAGAGAGGCGACCAGTTGGTCATACGGATGTGGTCTTTGTTTGAGCAAGACGTCGACAATCTCATATACGGGATCACCGTAAAAACCAATGATGGTAATGCTATTTACGGGACTAATTCACGCGCGCTCGAAGTCGAAACGCCAGCACAACGGGCAGGCGACTTAGTAGTGGTTGAATTTCGCCTAAAACTGAATTTGTTAGCCGGCGACTACTTTATTTCCTTGGGCGTGGCACAAGATCATGATGTTAAAGACAATATTGCTATCGACCGACGGTACGACCTTATTCATGTGCACATACGCGAAACATTAGATGCATTTGGAATTGCTGATCTCGAAGGGGATCTTAGCATTACGCTTGAAGATTAGCTGATCTTAGTGATTAAGGATTAAGTGATTAAGGAACAATTAATGAAAGACACTCAAGCAACTGCGCGGTCCGTGCCAGAAATAGCCACATTGAATGGCTTTGAGCGACAATCAAACGGTGTGTATGCGACGGTGAGTTCAAGTGCGGATTTTGGTTACTCCGATGGTGAAAATGTCGAGCGCACTTTGGACAAAATTTTATCTTCTAGTGAGGATCTTTCAAGCCAATCCGCTGAACTTGAGTCGCAGGTGTCCGACTGGCCAACTGAATATCATTTGAGTTCTACTCGAGCTAACTTACTCAGACCTTTAAATTTAAGCACTAGTAAGCGCGTTTTGGAGTTAGGCTGTGGCTGCGGTTCTATTTCGCGATATCTGGCCGAGCAAAGTCATCTTACGGTTGATGCCATAGAAGGTAGTCCAGTAAGAGCGGCCTTAGCTGCGAAACGTTGCAAAGACTTAGACAACATCAATTTTTTAACTGCGAATTTTAATGCACTCAAAATTCCAGAGAATCATTACGATCTGGTTCTGTTTGTTGGCGTATTGGAGTATGCCGGCCGTTTTTCGGACGGTCGTAGTGATCAACAAGCTGTTCTGGATCTACTCGAATTAGCAAAGCGTTCTCTAACTAAAACTGGCGTTGTCGTTGTCGCCATAGAGAATCGCACTGGCTTAAAGTACCTCATGGGCGCTAGGGAAGACCATTACGCAATCCCTTTTATTGGTCTAGATGACTACCCAGATTCAACTGGAATACGAACCTACAATCATGCTCAATGGCTCGAATTGATCGATCAAAGCCCATTTGGTGCTAGCAAAACTCTACTGCCTTTTCCGGACTACAAAATTCCGCATTTATTGATCGATGCGGACTCAGGAAGTCTGGATAAAGCCTCAGCAGTTGACGCATTAGGGCGTATTGAGTCACGAGATTATTGCAGTCCGCAAAACAGCTTTCCGATGGCAGAAAACGAACCACGGATTTGGCAAGGTGTGGTTGAAGCTGATTCATTGACACAATTAAGCAATTCCTATTTGCTCTTGCTGGGTAGTGATGCCGCTGACATCACTCAGTTATCGCCTAAGCAATCCGTTACTGAGCTATCCAAGCCAGCATTTAATTATATAGATGAAAATGTGCATATTGAGCCTTCGCCTTATGCTCGGATTAATGAGTTGTCACAACAGCTAGATGCGACCAAAACGCATGCTGATGAGCTCCAACGAATTACCGTGGCGGAGCGCGAACGTCTTGCCCAAATCGAGCATTCGTTGGGTTGGCGACTAGTGCGTTCGATGCAACGTTTGTTTGGGCGTTTGTAGATGCTGGGTACTTTTAAAGGCTTGGTACAGCTAAACAACCGCCTTGAACGGTCGTGGCATGTTTACGACTTAGAGTCTGACCAAGTAGACGTTAAAGAAGGCTGGCACATAGTTGAGTTCTCGGTTGCTCGCGTAATCAACCATCTACCTCGTATTGTTGTCGAGCAAGATACTGGCGATACCTTTGATCGCTACCTCGAGGGTTTTCACGTAGGCAACAACCGAATGCTAGTGCATTTGCCTGCTGGCAAGTTGCTCGCCTACAGCGAGTCTATGCAAATTAGCCGCCTTGCTCATATTAGCACTCTAGAGGGCAGAGCCCGCATTAGCTTAATCTGTTTTAGATATTTGTATGACTTTCCGAGTTTGCGAGTACTGATGATTATGATTGGGATGATTTTTCAGAAACCGCAGGAGTTATCGAGCAACATTCTGCAATTCTATGTTTCAAAATCAGGCTATTTGACAGCTATAGAGGGCTATCAGTGGTGGCACGCCTGGGCACCCGCGCTGCGGTGGTGGTACCGCAAGCTGAACGTGCTGGTTGTGGTTAAAGATTCAAAGCAACGTGGTGCACTGCAAAGGCTGACATTTCCACCCGACCAGATTATTTTAGCCGATAGCCCCGAATCTGAACGCTCGGCTGCTTTAGATTCTGCAGACTTTGTGACCTATCTCGCGCCTAGCGAACAGTTTAGAGAAACCTCGTTTCTATTGTTAAAGCGCGCAATCCTAAAGGCTGCAAAAACGTCTACAACCAAAAGCGCCCCATCTATGGTGTATTGGGACCATGACTATGAGTTTGATGACGCGCACCAAGGGCAGCCTCGAGAACCCGTGTTTAAACCACAACCGAGTCGCTGTTACCTGTACTGTTACGATTACGTGCAGTTCGCGTGTGGCTTTTCTAGTGATGTGATCGAACAACAGGGTTTCTCTGTGTTAACCGATGAATCCAAGCGCTACTATACGAGTTTAGAGCTGTTTGCGGATACTGCAAATATATTGCACGTCGACGAGGTTCTGGTTAAGAGTAGTCGAACTGATGATGCGTTCACTCCTGTACCAACCGACAATGAATCGCCGTGGCCTGGCATTGAATGGCAGCGTCGAGGTGTAGCCAATGCCTTGCTAGGTATGCCGCTAGCATCAGAGCCATCAATAGAGCTTGTGATTCCCACGCGCGATGGTCTAAATGTACTTCAGCCCTGCATAAGCAGTATTTTGGAGCGAACGGATTATAAAAACTACTCAATTACGATTGTCGACAATGGCAGTGAGAAAGCTGAAACACTGGCTTATTTTGAAACATTAGGGCAATACCAACAGGTAAAGATTGTTGACTATCCAGGTGAGTTTAATTACTCCGCTATAAATAATTTTGCGGTAGAACAAAGTAATGCAGAGTACGTTGGATTAGTTAACAACGACATCGAGGTCATTGAAGGGGATTGGCTAACGCATTTGATGGCGTGGGCAACCCAACCTAGTGTCGGCATTGTCGGTGCAAAACTATTGTTTGGTAACGGCTTAGTGCAACATGCCGGCGTAACCATTGGCATGGGCAATGCGGCAGGGCACATTCATCGACTAGAACCGCGAGACTCCACAGGATATCAGTATCGTTGCGCGGCGACTCAAAACATGATGGCCGTTACCGCTGCGTGTTTAGTAACGCCTCGCGCGGTTTGGAACCAGGTTGGTGGACTAGATAGTGAGCAATTTAAAGTGGCCTATAACGATATCGACTTTTGTTTAAGGGTTGAGTCTAGCGGTTTGGATGTCATATGGACGCCTGAAGCAGAGCTTTATCACCACGAATCTGTGAGTCGTGGCGATGATTTATCAGAAAAACACATTGCCCGTTACTTTAGAGAGCTGGGTGTGTTTCAGAAGCGTTGGAAGTCAAAAGGCTTCGTTGATAAGTATTACAGCAAGCATTTACGCATTAGTGACGAAGGCGTATACCCGCAGATGCCAAGCAATGAGTCGGACAAATTGGTATATGTTGGTCAAACAGGTTGAATTAAGTAAGGTTTGAACCGAGTCCCAATACTTTTAGTGCTTGATTGTCGATTAATTACAGTTGAGTGCACGAACTGGCGCAAAAATTTCGTATAATTACCCGCTTGAATATAGCGTGATGTTACAGGTTAGAAATAAATAACAGCAGTACAGGTAAATATGGGCAGAGCTATTAGCCCAGGATAGGTAATACAGCAATTGAGCTTGTGTTGTATCGTATTTAGCAGTGACTAAAAAGCCATTGAGGCTTAAACCAATCAATACAGGATCAGTGTCATGGACGTTTCAGTCGTTATTCCATTTTTAAATGAGTCGCCAAACCTAAAGCCTTTGTGCGAAGAGTTAAAAATGGCTTTGGACTCAATGGATAAAGAGTATGAAATCGTTTTTATTGACGATGGCAGCACTGATGATGGTGTCGCTGTGCTTGAGTCATTTCGAACACAAATGCCACAAATTAAAGTCGTGAGCTTTCGACGTAATTTTGGTCAAACCGCAGCTATGGTCGCCGGTCTTGACCATGCGCAAGGCGATGTGGTTGTTACGATGGATGCTGATCGTCAAAACGACCCTGCGGATATCCCAGCTTTAGTCGCTAAACTGGATGAAGGTTATGACATGGCATGCGGGTGGCGTTTTGATAGACAAGACAACTACATGTCTCGCAAACTGCCTTCGATGCTAGCGAATAAGCTAATCTCTAAAATCACGGATGTTAGTTTGCATGACTACGGTTGCACGCTTAAAGCAATGCGCCACGACCTTGCTAAACGCGTGACATTGTATGGTGAAATGCACCGCTTTATTCCTGCGGTGGCGAGTGGAGTAGGGGCGAAGATTGCAGAAGTGAAAGTAAATCATCGTGCACGTACTGCTGGCGAATCTAAATATGGAATTTCGAGAACATTTCGCGTTGTTTTAGATTTAATTACGGTTAAATTTTTGTTGCGTTTCCACGCGAGACCATTACATTTCTTCGGAATGCCGGGTTTAGCATTGGGTGGCCTTGGCGGTGTTTTAATTGCGTATCTAACCATCGCACGCTTGTTCTTTGCGGTGCCGTTAGGTGATAGGCCTCTGCTTATATTCGCATTTATGCTGCTGATAATTGGTTTGCAATTCATATTGTTTGGCTTAATAGGGGAGATGCAAACGCGGACCTATTACGAGAGTCAGAACAAGCCGATATACCACGTGCGCAGTACCATAGGCTTTGATTTTGAGCCAAAAAAACGTGCGGCTGCATCAGCGAAAAAAGCAGCTGCGGCTAACAAAACGGTCGCCAAGTCTCCTAGAAAGCCTGCTGCTAAAAAAGTGGCTAAGCGAACGACCAAGAAAAGCACCAAGACCGCGTAAGTGAATTGAGTTGCTTGATATAAAGGGCAACTGCATGTGTTATACGCAAAGTAGGTTTGCGGCTTCAGGCATGCTTGGTGTTTGTGCTAGCAGGTCAGTCGAGCATTATAGTGGTGTGCCGCGTGACTGAATCAGCAGCTCGATCAGATCCATCGACAACGGTTGGCAAGTCTAGAGTATTGGCGGTATTCGTCACCTACAACCCCGACAATGCCGTGTTAGCTGAGAATATCAAGAGTGTCTTGGACCAAGGCTGCGATTGTTATGTTGTCGATAATGCCTCGGCGTTTCCATTGGCGCTCAAGCCCAATCCTGAAAGAGTCACCGTTGATCTGCAAGCAACAAACTTAGGCCTCGGAAGCGCGCAAAACATAGGCTTAAGAGCAGCTCAGAACGGCAATTACGATTACGCGATTCTGTTCGATCAAGATAGTCTGCCTGATTCAAATATGATTGAGTCACTATTAAGAGCCCACAAAAAAAAATCCCAAAGCGCTAAGGTCGCCGCAGTTGGGCCGGTGTATCGAAATGCGCAAAATGGCACTGAATCCTTCTTCGTTAGATTTGGCTACTTAAAGTTCAAGCGAGCCTATAAGGCCGAAGCCGATGAGCACGGCTGTATCGAAGCGGATTTCCTGATTTCTTCAGGAAGTCTTTGTCGCGTTGAAGCGCTTAACCATATTGGTCTAATGGACGAATCCTTGTTTATAGATCATGTCGACACAGAATGGTTTTTGCGGTCCCGCGCATTGGGTTATCAGAGCTTTGGGGTTGCTGATGCAATGATGGGTCACGAGCTTGGCGAAGATACACATCAAGTTAGTCTTGGTGGGCGTAAGCGCAACGTGCCTCAACACAAGCCATTTCGCTATTACTATATTTTCCGTAATTCAGTGCTCCTCTACAAACGTCGTGGCACCTCGTGGTTGTGGAAATGGAACGACCTACAAAGGCTAGTCCTTATAGCTGTGATGTTTGGCGTGTTTAAAGCACCGAGGCTGAGCAATTTGTCGATGATGCTCAAGGGCGCTTGGCACGGGATTATCGGGCGCTCGGGTAAGCTTGTCGAATACGCTGTAGCGTCAGATAAGGCCAAATAAATGACCTACACTACGCGATTTATTTTAGTTAACTATAATTCTGGCGAATGGCTGCAACGAGCGGTTGAGTCCGTTTTAGAGTTTAGTGATGGCCAGATTACCGTGGTGGACAATGCCTCGCAGGATCAGAGTTTTTCGGCGGCTCAAACAGCGCTTGGAGACCATCGTATAACGTGGATGGCCAACTCGGAAAATGTAGGATTTGCTGCGGCAAACAATCAAGCATTGTCGGTTCTAAAGGAAGATATTGCAGTATTAATGAACCCTGATTGTTTAATCAACGGCCAAACAATGCAGCCAATATTGGCCGCACTCGCTGAACACGCAAACGCAGGTGCCGCTAGTTGCCGTATCTTGAATGATGACGGTTCTAACCAAGTAACATCAAGACGCCATTTTCCAACTCCTTTGTCTGCACTAGCTCGAATGGCGCAATTGCATCGTTTGCCTAATCCTCCAGAGTGGGCAAAAAACTTTGATTTTGGCGGCAATGCACATAAGCATGAGCCTATGAGTTTGGTTCCAGCGATATCTGGAGCGTTTATGGTAATTCGTAAATCAACCTTAGACACCGTTGGGTTGTTGGACGAAGGCTATTTTATGCATTGCGAAGATCTTGACTGGTGTAAGCGGTGCGAACTAGCCGGGATCGATATTGCTTATGTGAGTGAGTCAAGTGTGGTACATGCCAAAGGGATTAGCTCCAAGTCGAGGCCGATTGGTGTGTTGTGGAATTTACATACGGGAATGATTCGTTTTTTCAATAAACATTACCGTAAGCAATATGGCTTCTTTATAACCGGACTCACCAAACTCGGAATTTATGTGAGCTTTGTCATGCGGGTTGCCTTAGGGTTACTTCGCTCTGGTCTAAGCAAAATACTAACTGCTGCCAAGAGTAAGTCGTCATGATCCTGGTGACAGGTGCTCGGGGCGTAGTCGGGTATCCTTTGTGCCAAAGACTTTCGTCACAAGCGGTTAAATTTTTGGCGGTAACACGAAAACCCGCTATTTCGGAAACCTCTTCTGTTAGCAGTCATATAAGGGGTCAAGGTAAGTGGCTTAGCTGGGATTTAGATCAGTCTTTAGATCCAATATCGTGGGCACACAATAAGTCGACTTCAGCGCAATTAACAACCCTAATTCACTGCGCACCACTTTGGGTGCTGCAGGATGCTCATATTGACGCCTTAGCCGCACGGGGTTTAGCTAGAATTGTTGCGTTTTCGTCGACTAGTATCGAAGGGAAAAGTGACTCATCTAGCACACATGAGCGAGAGCTTATTCAGCTCTTAAAAGGTGCTGAGGATCGAATTATGCGACGCTGCCAAGCCCTAGGCATTAACTTAACTATCTTGCGGCCCTCGCTTATCTATGGTTTCGGTAGAGACCAAAATGTGAGTAAGATCGCCCAAACAATACGTCGATTCAGATGCATGTTGATTGTGGGTAAAGGGAGTGGATTACGTCAACCTGTGCACGCCGATGATTTAGTCAGTGCCGCACTTAGCGTAATAGATAAGCCTGAGACATATGGCAAGAGTTACAATGTTGTTGGTGGTGAGACATTGAGCTACCGCTTGATGGTGTTGCGCATATTTGCTGAATTGGGTGTGCGTCCGATCATTATTTCATTGCCTTTATGGATGATGCGAGCAGGGTTAACCGTTTTGTCCTGGATATCTAGTTTCGGCTACACCGCCGACATGGCAAACCGTATGAACAAAGACCTAGTTTATGATTGCGAAGCAGCACAGAAGGACTTTAATTATAAAGCTCGCGCATTTGCCCCGAGCTTTGATGTTGGTGCTGGTGTTAGCGCCGACCAGGATTAGAGCTTCTAACCCAAGAATAAGTGTTGGAGGATAAATGCGACAGAAGGCTGCAAAAGAGGACTGTAAGATAGGGCTGCAAAAAATAAGTTAATCAGTCCAAATTGGCCCTACGTAAAGTACACTCCTAATCTAATCATGTTTAACTGGCCTTCTTTGGCTGAAAGCACACAACCTAAAATTCTGCTGAGACCTCGATAACGACAACACAATGCCGTACTTTCTTTCTACTTTACTGTTGTTGGCCGTAGCGCTGTTGGTGTCGGTCTTCTTAGTTGACCGCCTGATTCCAGTACTTCGCGCATGGCACCAGGTAGACGAGCCTAATCATAGAACGTTGCACACAGGTTCAATTCCTCGTGGGGGCGGAATTGTGATTGTGTTTATGACTTTGTTAGCCATGCTTTGGGCGATATTTTTCTCTGCAACACCGCTGCTGTTTACAGCGATTATTATCATCATGCTTGGCTGGGCTGTATTAGGGTGGACCGATGACGTCTACGATTTATCACCAAAATTGCGCTTTTTAATCCAGTTCTTGCTCGCCTTTGCGGCTATTGCAGCGCTTGGCTGGATAAATCATCTGACGCTTTCGCCTCAAACCGTTATTCAGCTAGGTTGGTGGGGGCTACCCATGAGTGTCTTGGGCATTGTTTGGATGGCCAATCTCTATAACTTTATGGATGGTATGGATGGTATGGCTGCGTCTCAAGCGATAGTTGCCGCCACAACCTTTGCGTTTTGGTTCTTGGGCCATGGCGGAACCGAGATGGCTGTAATTTGTGCTGTAATTGCAGCGGCAAGCTACGGATTTCTTTGGCATAACTGGCGTCCCGCTTCGATTTTTATGGGGGATGTGGGCAGTATATTTTTGGGAGCTGTTTTTGCTTTATTGTTAATTGTGGGGCACAACCGTTTCGACATTCCTGTGCTGTCTAGTGTGTTGTTACTGTTGGTGTTTATTGGCGACAGTATGCTGACTTTGATTTTACGTGTGCGACGCGGAGAGAAGGTATGGCAAGCTCACAGCAGTCATTTTTACCAACGATTAGCACACGCAGGCTATTCCCATGCCTATATTGTCGTTGCTTATATTGGGCTAATGATTGTTTGCTCGTTGGCCGCAACCGTAAGTCTTTATCAGCAAGAACTTTTATTGCCAATTTCCGCTGGCTTGGCTCTGTTGGTCACTCTATTGGCTATTGGCGTAAGCATAGTTACCCGGACTAAACCCGAATGACGTTCTTTATAGGGTTTCGTTTGTCCTACTGATGGTCCATTTTCGTCCCGTTTTTAGTGCCTCCAGTAGCCTTAAGTTTTAGTATTGTCGGTCAACGATCAATACCTTATAACGCTAACTCAGCCTAGGTTTATCTACTCTGAATCTCTATTAGAACAATAGCTCAAAGCGTTTAGAGCGAATCGAGTCAATTTGCAGTATCATATGGCTATTACCATAAGGCACGCACCGCGTAGAACAGTACTGCGCATTCCTTTACAGTGCCTTAGGACTCTCTAAAGGCCGTTAAAATACATGATTCGCTCATTTGGACTACTTCTGTATCAGTGGAGAATTCTCCTTCATGACGCTTTAGTCATACCTGTGGCGTGGTTGGTCGCGTATTGGTTACGTTACAACTTAGGCGTTATCCCTGAAGATTTTTTACGGGGCGCCTTCTTTGCGCTTCCGGTAGTGTTAGCTGTTCAGTTAACAGCCAACTATTTTGTTGGCGTTCATCGCGGTGAGTGGCGGTTTGTTTCGTTACCAGATCTCTCGCTTATTTTGCGAGCTACCGTTACCGGTACTATCGCTATAGCATTTAGTTTGTTCCTAGTTGCAGAGCGTTTGGCTTTCGTGCCGCGTTCGGTTTTTATTCTATATGCCTTAGTTTTAGCCGTATTGATGAGCTCCTCGAGGTTGGTTTTTAGACTCTTTAAGGATAGACACTTTACAACCAAGGCTGGCCGTAAGGTCTTAGTGTTAGGGGCGGGAGCCGCTGGTGAGCAGTTGTCACGAGATCTACGTCGTAACCATCCTAATCGCTACAATATTATTGGCTTTTTAGACGACGATCCCGAAAAGGTAGGTCGACAAATACACCGAGTACCCATAATAGCTTCAACTGAAGTACTGCTAGATGTCGTTGAGCGCTGGGGTATTGAATTGGTGCTTATCGCAGTGCCGTCTGCGAGCGAGAAAACAATGCAGAGGCTGGTTGGTTTGTGCGAAAAGTCGGGTGTTGAGTTCAAAACTCTACCTGGCGCCCATGAACTCGTATCTGGCAAGGTGCAGCTTGGCGATATGCGCGAAGTGCGTATCGACGATCTTTTGGGGCGCGACCCCGTCAAGCTAGATTGGCATCGTATAAAAGACAGTTTATGCGACAAAACGGTATTGGTAACAGGCGCTGGAGGCTCTATAGGCGCAGAGCTTTGTCGTCAATTGGCTTCAGTTTGCTCAGCACGGTTGGTTATTCTTGATCAAAGTGAATACAACCTTTACCGGATTGAAGAAGAGCTTTCCGAGCGCTTCCCCAATGTGACTCTTTCTCCGGTACTCGGTGATGTATGCGATGTTGTAGCGATGCAGCACATATTCGCGCGTTATAAGCCAGCCGCTGTATTTCACGCAGCTGCGTACAAGCATGTTCCGCTACTCGAAGGCCAAGTAAGAGAGGCGGTTCGTAATAATGTTTTCGGCACTAAACAGGTGGCTGATTTGGCACACTCTAGTGGTGTTGAAAAGTTCGTTCTAATCTCTACGGACAAAGCCGTTAATCCAAGTTCGCTGATGGGAGCATGCAAGCGTGCTGCCGAAATCTATATTCAGCAACTTGCTCCTCAGAGCGAAACTACTTTTATAACAGTTCGCTTTGGTAATGTGTTGGGTTCCGCAGGAAGTGTAGTCCCTAAATTCCAAGAGCAGATCAAGCGCGGTGGACCAGTGACGGTTACGCACCCTGAGATGACTCGCTACTTTATGACTATCACGGAAGCCTCGCAGCTAATATTAGAAGCAAGTGCAATGGGGGAGGGTGGACGTATCTATGTTCTAGATATGGGCTTGCCAGTGCTGATATCTGACTTAGCCGAGCAACTTATTCAGTTAAGCGGTAAAGAAGTTCACAAGGACATAAGAATCGTATACACGGGGCTGCGAGCAGGTGAGAAACTGCATGAAGAGTTGTTCCATACAGACGAAAATCTCTCGGACACGGATTACGAGAAGATTCATTTGGCGGCCACCCGAACCATTGACTCACAAAAAGCCAGTGAGCTTCTTGAGGACCTGTTATCTAAAATGGATCGCTTTGATGACTCATTGATTCAATCGCTACGCCACATGATTCCTGAATACCGAGCTCATGACCTTGAGCCGTTACAAGAACGCAACGCATAAGCAGTGCCTTGGCTTAGTCGTCGGGTCCACGGGCATTAAAGCAGTTGTTCTATTCTAACGTTGGCGTTTGTCGTGTATCTCTACTAGCTTTAATGCTAATTACTTTTCTAGCAGCGCTGTCTGAACAAGTCTTTGCACAGACTCCGCCATCAACCATGACCGTTACTGGAGCTATTAGTTTAGATCGAGGCGTAGCGGCCAAAAATTATTCCTTACTCTTAAAGATCCAAAGACACACAATTGTTGTGCTTCCGAATTTAGGAATATTATTTCCGATTGTGGATACTAAGAGCACCACAACCACAATGCTAAAAGGACAGTCAACAACGCAGTACTCGGTGGCTGGTATTTCTACGGATGGAACCTATTTTTCATCGGTTAGAATTGACTGCGCCAACTGCGATAAAGTCATCGGAACCCAATATAGGGGGCCTTCTGGTACGTTTACAGGCTTTTCTCAGCAAGTGCTTTTCAATAGACCGGTTGAGCTGCCTGAGGTCTTAGATATAAGCCTATTAACTAACAATACTGTGACGGGTCAAGTGTCGTTACCTGACGGCATGCTGGCAACGCGTGATTTAAAGATTGAGGTTCGTTTACTCAGTGCGGACGGTCTGGCCATTACTGGTCAGAGAGCTGTGTTTACCATACAGAGCGGAAATTCTTCTGCGACATATTCTATTAACAAGGTGTCCCGCTTTGGAATAGGCATAGTAAAAGCCTATATGAACTGTTCAAATTGTTCGCCGGACTTCAAAGGGGGGAAAGTGTTTCCTAATTCTCTCAACACAGCGAACAACCTGAGTAATATTGATTTCATTATCGAACTCAACGAGGTGATGATCCCGCCTATTTTGTTGCTATTGCTAGAAGAAGAAAGCGACAACTAAGTAAGCTGATTTCCTAAGGCGTTTCTACTGTCTCTTCAGCTGGCTTTTCGAGCCGAGATACCTGCATCAAAACGGCGAACTTAGGGTGATCAAAGAAGTGTTTTTCATCTAGTTTTATTCGGCGTTTCTCTGTAAGTCTAAACCCTTCCATTTCTAAGTCGAGGTTCACATAAAGCAAACTGTTCGCATAAACCTTGATCCATCCTTTTAGGCTAGGTTCGTACATACTCATTGATGCTGATTCTGAGAATGGCAATGATTCCTGAGCCCAGGAAAAGGTCTGAACTATTTCATAGTCTGGCGATTCATTGAGTGATACAACATCGTCAACCAACATCGAAGCATCAATGGCCCAAGTTGCGCTTGCTGAATGTGGAGAGGATGGCGGGGTGTATCGATGACTCTCCGCTGCGGCACCTGCATTCAGTTGTTTAAATACAATGGCTTCGACTTTATAGTCTTTTGCAAACGTGCTGGTGCTATTCATTCCAACCAGCAGCATGAATCCAATGATCAGGCTATAGGGTATGCGTTTTTCAGCTGACCCAGGTTTAGATTTTTCAAGACCCGAACACAAATTGTCTTTCGCGTGGAGTAGGGCAAACATAGTCTTTGTAGGGTTGGTTTGGTTATTTTTGCTATGCCGTAGATAGTACCACCAACTCCAGCATACGAAGCTCCGAAAACCGCAGATATTGATTAAACAATGTTAAATGAGCCCTACAATTTCCCTAAGGTTTTATCGAGCCTGATTCGCCTAAGATTGTGAGCATTAATGCTAAACTTGCGTTTGGAGTTCTCACACATATTATTTTGCAACACTGGCCAAACATCTCTCAGTTATTAAAACTATGCATATTGAGCCTAGCGTCTTTAAACCTCCTTGGGGTCTGTCGAATCAACATCTACAAACAATATTGTCGAGTGTTGGCCCGCGTAGAATTAAACTAAGTCGGATAAAGCGGCAATTAGCTAAGTCGGCCACCGAGCACACATTGAGCTTGAGCGATGACATCCGCCTGCTGTGTTACCACAGCGTATCTGAACGAGCCCCTGCTAAGGCTTTGGTGATTATGATTCATGGATGGGAGGGCAGCGAGGTGTCTTCGTATATGCTCTCTGCGGCGGCTTCTTTGTTAGACGAAGGCTACGATGTAGTTCGTTTAAATATGCGTGACCATGGCAATTCGCATCACCTTAATGAAGAAGCATTTAATTCAACATTGCTTGTAGAAATGGTTGAAGCGGTCGAAGCCATTCAATCTCAGTTAAGTTACGAGCGATACCACCTTGCTGGTTTTTCGTTAGGCGGTAACTTCTGTTTACGTGTAGCCGCCGCCGCGCACGATCATGCTATTCGGCTAAGCAGCGCAACGGCATTTTGCCCGGTGGTGCATGCAGAGCTTGCTAACTCCGCTTTGGTTGAGCCTCGTAATTGGTTGTACAACGCGTATTTTGTGCGCAAGTGGAAGCGCTCTTTGCGGCTGAAGAATCTACATTTTCCAGAAACGTATGCGTTAGAACAATTTGCACGTCTAAAGTCGCTCGACGACATGAATCGCGAACTTATTCCAAGATACACATCGTTTACGCAACTCAGTGACTACTTTGACGCCTACGCAATAGTGGATGACAGACTAAGAAAAACGGTCTGCCCTTGTTATCTACACTTTGCAAAAGACGACATGATTATCCCCGTAGAAGGCGTTGAACGTATTAATAATCACGGTAACTTGCAGATTGTGGTGACGGAGCACGGGGGGCATTGCGGGTTTTTGAGTAACTGGCGTTTTGACTCGTGGCAAGATGAGCGATTGGTTCAAATTGTGAGTAGCTTTGAACCGACGAAGCCTTGAGAGCCGCAATATGACTGTTGCTCGACAATTCATTTCCCAGAGGAGAGTTATCTGATGATTATTGGTTTTTGGCGGTCTTGGGCCTTAGTGGTCGGAATGATGGTCGGTTCTGGGATTTTCACTTTGCCTGCAATTTTAGCACCTTATGGCTCCTACAGTTTCTTGGCATGGGCGATAACTGTGGTAGGGGCATTAAGCCTAGTTTTTTCTATGAGCTATATGGCGGCCAGAAACCCTAGAGCGGGTGGTCCTCAGGCGTATGTACTTGAAGCATTTGGGCAAGGCCCAGCCGTTGTGGTTGCATGGGGTTACTGGGTGTCTTTAGTCGTTGCTGTCGCTGCTATTGCATTATCTTTTGCCGGCTACCTTGCCGTTTTTGTACCCGTTATTGCCACCAACCCGGTGTTCAGTTCCTTAACGGCGCTAGGGATTGTGTGGTTGTTTACCGCTGTTTGTCTCTGGGGAACCCAGCAAGCTAGTTTGCTACAGCTTTGGACTACTATCTTAAAGATAATCCCGCTGTTACTGCTTGGTTTTGCAGGCCTAAGTATGGGGGATTTGAGCAATATTGAACCGGCTCGGCCCAACAATGAGTCTTTTGTCACCATGATCGCAGGAATCATGCTGCTGATAATGTGGTCCTATATTGGGATTGAGGCCGCCACTATCCCATCAGATGAAACTAAGGACCCTAAGAAAACAATACCTCTCGCTTTGTTCTGGGGCACGGTGACGGCAACGGCCGTTTATGTGCTTGCATTAGCCGGCGTGATGGCCTTAATACCCTTAGACCAACTCGCTAGCTCGACTCACCCATTCGCGGACGCCGCAAACTTAGTGTTTGGATCATGGGGTGCGAGCTTGGTCGGAATAGGGGCGTTGATCTCGATTGGTGGTGCGCTCAATGCCTGTGTGTTTTTAACCGGCTCGATTCCTCATGCGGGCGCAAAAGACGGCCTCTTTCCGAAAGCATTGGTTCAGTCACAAGGACGCGACTCATCTCGCAACGCATTATTAATGTCTAGCGGCATCGCGTCATTGTTGATATTGATGAATGCCAGTAAAGGCTTATTAGGTTCTTTTGAATTTATGATCCTGATTTCAACTTTCTCAGTGCTCATCGTTTATTTTGGTGCAGCATTGGCTGGTATTAAACTGCATTCAGTTGACAAGGCAAACGGTAGAGAAGTTTCACCATTAACGCTTTTTTGCTCCGTACTCGGTCTGTTGTTTTCAAGTGCGGCTATTTATGGTGCCTGGACACTGTACCAATAGCCCCTTTACCGATCACCGCCAGCAATAGGCTTTATTGCTTTTAACAGACAAATTATTTTACTTAGATCTAGATAAAAAACATGACTACTCAATTTGATATTCCCCATTACTTTAAAAAGGCTATTGTTCGTCGACCTTGCGAAAATATGGTGCAAGGGCTCACCGAAGCCGATATGGGCTCGCCTGATTTTGATCTTGCCTGTCAACAACACGAAGATTACGTTGAAGCCTTGAAGGAATGCAATTTAGAAGTAACAGAGTTAGATGCTTTGAACGACTATCCAGACAGCTGTTTTGTAGAGGATGCGGCGTTGTTAACGCCTAAGTGCGCAATTCTAATGCACCCAGGCGCCGCCTCACGGCAAGGCGAGGTTGCGCACATCGAAGCCGCGGTATGCGACTCGTACGACCATGTAGAGCGTATAACGGCGCCCGGAACAGTAGAGGCGGGCGATATTATGATGGTGGGTAGTCACTATTATATTGGCTTGTCTGACCGCACCAACTCTATTGGTGCTGCCCAACTGATCAATATTCTTGAGCGCTATGGCTTATCGGGCGAAGTTGTCGAAATGTCTGAGATGTTGCATCTAAAAACGGGTCTGAGCTATCTAGAGAACGGCCATTTGTTAGTCTGTGGCGAATTTGTTAGTAAGCAACAGTTTAGCGGTTTCAAGCGTGCCCAGGTATCGATGCAAGACAGCTATTCAGCGAACAGTGTGTGGATAAACGACACTGTGCTTGTACCCGCGGGCTTTGCGAGCACGTCTTCGGCTATAGAGAGCATGGGGTACAAGGTCAGAGAAGTCGCTATGACCGAGTTTCAAAAGCTCGATGGTGGCTTAAGTTGCCTGTCTCTGCGTTTCTAGGTACTCGTACCGGAATGGCCTGCAAGCCTTAGTTTATCAAGGCTTATTGGTCAGTCTTAAGAAATACAAGCGGGAGCATCAGCAAATGGGTATAAAAGCCGCTAAGCGTGGCTTTTGAGATAGCGCAACTAATTCATGCTGAGCGGTAGTAATTATGCCCAGAACCCCTATAATCGCGCCCTTTATTTCCACACCAAAATAGTTCTTATGAAGCTCAGAAACGTCGCCATCATCGCTCACGTCGATCATGGAAAAACTACACTTGTCGATAAACTCTTACAACAATCTGGCACGTTCAGCGATCGCGCAGAACTTGTTGAGCGCGTTATGGACAGCAATGAGATCGAAAAAGAACGTGGTATTACCATTCTGGCAAAGCCAACCGCTTTGAAGTGGAAAGACTACCGCATTAATATTGTTGATACACCAGGACACGCTGACTTTGGTGGCGAAGTAGAGCGAATCATGTCTATGGTCGATTCAGTTATTTTGCTAGTAGACGCTGTTGACGGCCCTATGCCTCAAACGCGTTTTGTTACGCAAAAAGCGTTTGCGCATAACCTAAAGCCAATCGTCGTGATCAACAAAATTGACCGAGAAGGCGCGAGACCTGATTGGGTTCTTGACCAAACATTTGATCTTTTCGATCTATTAGGCGCTACCGATGAGCAATTGGACTTTCCAGTTATCTATGCATCGGCAATTCAAGGCTATGCCACGGTTGAAGCGGATCAAAAAACTGACAACATGGATGTGTTGTTCCAAACGATTATCGACAACGTACCTCCGCCACCTGTTGAGCTTGATGCACCGTTCCAGATGCAAATCTCACAGTTAGATTACTCAAGCTATCTCGGCGTTATTGGTATTGGCCGAGTGAAACGCGGTAGTGTTACGCTGAACAAGCCTGTTACCGTTATTGATGATCAAGGAAAAACTCGAAATGGCCGAGTCGCTAAGCTATTTGGCTTCCACGGCATTGAACGCGTAGATATTAACGTAGCTAACGCGGGCGACATCATTGCCATAACAGGCCTCGATGAATTGCATATTTCAGATACGATCTGTGATCGTGAGTCTGTTGAAGCATTGCCGCCGCTTACAGTCGATGAGCCAACGGTAACGATGACGTTTCAAGTTAACACGTCGCCATACGCGGGTCAGGAAGGTAAATACCTTACCTCTAGACAGATTCGTGAGCGTTTGCAGAAAGAGTTACTCCACAATGTGGCTTTGCGAGTAGAAGACACCCCAGACCCAGAAAAATTCAAGGTGTCTGGTCGCGGTGAGCTGCATTTGTCTATATTGTTAGAGAATATGCGTCGCGAAGGTTATGAAATGGCGGTTTCGCGCCCAGAAGTAATTTATAAAACTGTAGATGGGGTGGTACAAGAGCCATTCGAAAACCTCACAGTAGATATTGAGGAAGATCAGCAGGGTACGGTAATGAAGGCCCTACAAGAACGTGGTGGCGACATACAAAGCATGGCTCCCGACGGCCAAGGTCGAGTAAGACTCGATTTTATAATTCCGTCGCGCGGTCTTATTGGTTTTCAAACAGAGTTTCTGACCATGACGTCTGGTTCTGGTTTGATTTATCACGTATTTGATCATTACGGGCCTAAGAAAACACGTCAGTTCGGTCAACGAAAGAACGGTGTACTTATTTCAAACGGAACGGGTAAAGCACTTGGTTTTGCTATTTTCAACTTGCAAGAACGTGGCAAGATGATGGTGTCGCCTTCGCAGATGGTTTACGAAGGGCAGGTGGTTGGAATTCATTCGCGTGAAAATGACCTCACGGTAAACCCGCTTAAAGGCAAGCAGTTAACTAACGTGCGTGCGTCTGGCAAAGACGATGCAATAGCGCTAGTTCCGCCAATATTGCATACGCTCGAAGAAGCGTTGGAATTCATTGATGATGATGAACTAGTGGAAATCACTCCGGAAAGTATTCGTATCAGAAAGAAATTCCTGTCGGAGAACGAGCGCAAGCGCGCATCGCGCGCACCTAAAGAAGCTAAGGAAGCTTAGGAAGCTTAGGAAGCTTAGGAAGCTTAGGAAGCTTAGGGTCTTAAACAAGGCGATGGTAATCTACGATCTAGAGTGCGAATCAGGACATGCTTTCGAGGGTTGGTTTGCCAATTCCGAGGATTATATTGCACAGCAGAAGAGCACTCTATTGTGTTGCCCGATGTGCGACAGCATTTTTGTTGAGAAGAAGCTGTCTGCACCTAAGTTAGGTAAAACTTCGCAAGGTAACGAGATAGCTACGCAACCAGAAGAACAAATGGCGGCTCAGCCAGTAAAGGAAACAAGAGCTGACAAAAAACGCCAATACTTGGAATACCATGAAGCTCTCAAAACAGTTCACGACTACGTTGAAAAGAATTTCGACGACGCCGGATCAAAGTTCGCTGAAAAAGCCATTGCGATGCATAACGGGCAATTAGAGCAAAAGAATATCCGCGGAACAGCAACTGCAAAGCAGACAAAAGAGCTACGAGAAAGAGGTGTTTCGGCACTCGGCCTGCCTCGTAAACCAGTTGATAAAGATAAGCTAAACTAATGATTTAGTTGCTTTGGAGAACCCCGTCAGGGTTGTCGATGCGTTTGTAGACCAACTCAATTTGTTTGAACTAGGCTTTGAATCAGCTCAGCCCAAGTTAACTGGGCGGCCAGCGTACCATCCATCAACAATGCTCAAACTCTACATTTACGGCTACCTTAATAAGGTTCAGTCGAGCCGTAAGTTAGAGCGAGAAGCGAATCGAAACCTGGAATTGATCTGGTTGCTGGAACGACTTGCACCAGACTTTAAAACTATCTCGAACTTTAGAAAAGATAACAGCGCAGCGATTAAATCGGTTTGCCGCCAGTTCGTGATGCTGTGCAAACAGATGAATATGTTCGCTGAATCTCTAATAGCTGTCGACGGCAGCCGCTTTAGTGCGGTTAACAATCGAGATCGAAACTACACCAAAGCGAAGGTTCAAAGACGCATAGACGCGATCAACAAAAGCCTTGATCGTTATCTGTCTCAACTCGATAGTTTTGATCGAAAAGACGAAGCGATTCCTGACGTTAAAACTAAGCACATTCATAAACAACTTGATTCCCTTAAGCGTCAAATGGCTGAGGTAAAAGCGATTGAAGCGGTGATCGATTTAGCACCAGGTAAACAAATATCGCTTACTGATCCCGACGCAAGGGCTATGTCCACCAATGCTCCAAGCTCAGGCACTGTTGGCTACAACGTACAAACGGCCGTGGATACTAAGCATCATTTAATCGTAGCGCACGACGTGTCTATGGAGATGGGCGACCGAAGCATGCTGACTAGGATGTCGTTGCAAGCAAGAGAAGCAACGGGGCTGAAGAAGCTGAAGGTGTTAGCGGATCGAGGTTACTTCAAAATGGAAGAGATCAAAGCCACTGTTGATCAAGGTATTACACCTTACGTTCCCAAATCACTGACTTCCAGTAATCGAAAACACGGGAAGTTCGATCGCGGTGATTTTATTTATATTGAAGCGGACGACGAATATAAGTGCCCTGCGAATAGGCGTTTGCCAAAACGCACAAAGACGATGGATGCAGGCAAAGTAATGTATCGATACTGGAGTAAAGAATGCGGTGAGTGCGCTCTGAAATCAAAATGTACGACGGGCAAAGAACGCCGAGTCACGCGTTGGGAACATGGCAAAGTCATCGAAGATCATGAGAGACGGATGACTAACAATCCAACGATGATGCAGCTTCGAAAACAAACCGTAGAGCATCCATTCGGGACGATCAAATCATGGATGGGTATGGCGCACTTCAAAACAAAAAGGCTGAGGAACGTGAGTTCTGAAATGAGTTTGTATGTTCTGGCTTACAACATGAAAAGAATGATCAATATTATTGGTGTAAAGCCACTAATTAAAGCGATAGAGACCGCGTAGCTGCGTCTATCATTTTAAAAGTTGCTCGATTGGAAGAAAAGAAGTTGATACGTTAGACTAGAATCAAATATGTTTTGAGTTTTGACACAGTCTCTACTCAGAACGGACATTAAATTAATTACAAGCATAATGACTTTGGGCATCTTTATATCTTCAAAAATTGCGATCGTCATCATATCTCTTGGCTTTCTTTTTTGCTTATTATCTTCAGTCGCAAGCGCAGCTCCGACTTGGCATATGGTGAACTGTAATACAAGCTCGCAAGGAGACTGCCATCTACTTGAAGATAACGCTGTCTATACGTTGATCGACGCAGGGAAACCAGATATAGCGACAAAAACACTGGTTCCTTATCTGCTTCTTAGAAACATAGACGAGATAGATCACTTTTTTATTTCGCACCCGCATACGGATCATTATGGAGGCTTGGAATCCTTAAAAACCGCAGGTATTAAAGTAAAGAACATCTATTACAATCCGCTCCCAAGTGATGTGTCGGACTTTGATTATAAACCTGAATTATTCTATTCGTTATTAAGTAACTATGAAGATTCGGGAACAAGACTCCACGATGTTCGTGCAGGCTTTCACCTTAACCTCCCTAGTTCGAAGATATTTGTTCTTGAGGCTAAAAAAGAGCGTCAAGGTGATGTCAACGACTATTCTATCCAAATGGTTTGGGACGCAGGTGGGTATAGAGTCTTATTTACAGGTGATCTAAATAGTAAGCTTGGTTCTGAGTTAGCCAATAGAGAGGAATTCAAAGCAGATATTCTTAAGATTCCTCATCACGGGGTGACGGGGATTGCAGCTTAGAGCCTGTGAGCTTGCTTTAGAGCAGAGGGTCAACCATATTGAAAACGGGCATTGCCTATTGTGGGTTTCAATCGAGTTCATTCCTTTTGATTACATTGTAAAGATAAGCGATAGAACTTACCCTAGCCCCAAATAGTTCGTTCACGTGTATCTTTAGGGACAAATATCATGAATTACATATCTGCTTTTTTAGTAACATCAGTTACGCTTTTTGCTGTTTCCGCGAATACTTTTGCAGCAGACCCGCTGCGGCCCGACCAAGTTGAGTTCCGTAGTCTTCTTCAGGAACTTGTTGAAACCAATACAACTCTGTCATCAGGGAGTTGTACTTTAGCCGCAGAGCGCGTAGCTGCACGACTCAAAGCAGTAGGTTTTGACGATAGTCAGCTTACCTTGTTCTCGGTTCCCGAATTCCCTAAAGAAGGAGGCCTCGTCGCCATCTATCCAGGCGTTTCTGAAACCGCGAAACCGCTTTTACTAATCGGGCATCTAGATGTGGTCGAGGCGAAGAGAGAAGACTGGGTCCGCGACCCGTTTAAAATGATTGAGGAGAACGGGTATTTCTATGCTCGCGGCATTGCAGACATGAAGGCACATATAGCTGTCTGGGTCGATACGTTGATTCGATTCAAAAAACTAAATCATAAACCCAAACGTACGGTTAAATTAGCGCTTACGTGTGGCGAAGAAACTAACGGGGCCTTTAACGGAATTGAATGGTTGGCGGCTAACCAGCGAGAGCTAATAGATGCTGAATTCGCTTTGAATGAAGGCGGCGGTGGCGACACAGATGGCAAAGGCAATGTTGTTGGCCAATCGATCCAAGTCGGTGAAAAAACGTTCGCGAACTACCGGCTTGAAACTCGCAATCCAGGTGGTCATAGTTCGGTACCAGTACCCGACAATGCCATATATCAGTTATCACATGCTCTTACCAAAATTGAGGGATATCAATTTCCATTAGAAATGACCGAGACAACTCGTAACTACTTCGCAAAATCAGGTGCTGGCCGCAACAATGAGCTTGGCGATGCAATGGTTGCGCTCGCGGCAAACCCTGCAGATAAGGCCTCTGAGGCTATAGTCAACAATGACCCTTTCTTGCATTCTAATCTGCGAACTACGTGTGTAGCCACATTACTGAGCGGTGGGCATGCTGCTAACGCGCTGCCGCAACGCGCCCGTGCCAATGTCAATTGCCGAATTTTCCCAGGGCACAGTATTGAGGAAATCCGCTCCACACTAGCTAATCTGATTAACGACGATGGAGTGAGTATTACCGCCTTAGCACCAGTGCGACCATCACCGCCCAGTCCGCCTTTAGACCCGAAAATCACTGGCCCAATTGAGCGTATTGCGGCTAAATACTGGCCAGGCATTCCGGTTATTGCATCAATGGCCAATGGCTATACCGATGCTACTTTTCTAGGCGCGGTTGGAATCCCGACGTATGGCATCCCTGGAATCTGGTACGACCCTGACGGCAACGGTGCACACGGATTGAATGAACGGATGGAAGTGCGTTCTATCTATGTAGGCAGAGACTATATGTTCGAGCTCGTCAAAGCGTACGCAGACTAAATATGCTCTGCATATAACGTCTTTTTTAGGGCCTTGGCAGCCTTGTCTAAAGTATTTAGGGGGATCAAAGCAGGACAGACCAGAGCTTCTACTGTCCGTTCAGGGCAAATAGCTGCCTGATGCGATAGGCTTTTCTCGTGTAGATATTTATACCGTCGGCCGATTAAGAAACCTCCAGAACCCAGTTACTTAGAAGTTCTGCCGAATTAATCCAACCACCACACCCTCAATTGCGAAGCTTTGAAACTGAAGATCTACTTCAATAGGCTCGTAATCATCGTTCTCGGCGAATAGAGACACGCTGCTGCCGTTGTTGCGTCTAAAGCGCTTCACGGTAACGTCGTCGTCAATTCGTGCCACTACGATCTCATTTTCGCGCGCTGAGTCAGTGCGTTTAATCGCGAGTAGGTCTTTCTCAAAGATGCCTATATTGATCATGCTGTCGCCACGCACTTTTAACAGATAGTCCGCTTTGTCTGCAAATAGGCTTTGATCTACGCTGACGTATTGTTGTACGTGCTGCGAGGCAAATATGGGCGCACCAGCGGCTACATCGCCGATAATGGCGAGGTTAGGTACATCTTCTTTGTTTGGTTGGCCTAGTTCGACATCCGATTGGTCGAGCATCCAGGCATTTCTAGCTTGCTCATGAATAAGGATGCCGCGTGACGTGCCGGCTTTTAACTCGATGTGTCCCTTTTTATCCAACGCCTTCAGGTGGTCTTCAGCGGCGTTCGCTGATTTAAAACCAAAGTGATCTGCAATTTCCACGCGAGTGGGAGGAGCACCATTGACGCCAATGCTTTCCAGAATAAAGTCGAAAATCTCTTGCTGACGCTTGGTCAGAGGTTGTAGATCGGTCCAGCTAGACATGGCTTATACCCATTACTGTTAATAACAACAGTAAGTTAACCACAAAGCTGGGTTTATGTCCAGTGTTTGAGGTCGCGCTTAACCGTAAGCGAGTAGGGCTGTGCTAGAAAAGCTTAGAGGCCGACAAAGAGAACGTTAAAAAGAACTACAATCGGCATTTGAACCAGCGCTGGACAGCACTAGCTCACATAGGGATGGGAGACTAGGTACGATTCCTATAGGTAATACGGCCTTTAGTTAGGTCGTATGGAGTCAGTTCAACCATAACGGTATCGCCGCGTAAGATACGAATGTAGTTCTTGCGCATCTTGCCTGAAATATGAGCGTGCACGACATGGCCGTTCTCAAGCTCTACTTTAAACTCTGTATTGGGTAGGGCATCGATTACGGTGCCTTCCATTTCAATGTGATCTTCTTTTGACACTGTATATATTGTCTCTCTATCTAAAAGTTGTGTTACTAATTTACTTGCCCCGAGCTATGTGGATGTGACTTCACTTTCTGTGTAATTACAGTCCACTACTTCGAGCGCGGGCTATCATGCCCCATGTTAGGTAATAAATAAAGGTTTTCGGACTTATTCTGGTGCTCTAATGGTGCGTAAACGCTAGGTTTGAACGGGATTCGCCGTTCTGAGGCTCACAGAGACGATTGGAGCGGTTGTAACTCTAGAGCAGGGTTGTTTGTAGCCCAACTGCCAAGCAACGGCATAACGGCGTTCTGCATTCCAGCGAAGAGCCTTCAGCTTTTAACGAAGAGCCTTCAGCTTTTAACGAAGAGCCTTCAGCTTTTAACGAAGAGCCTTCAGCTTTTAACGAAGAGCCTTCAGCTTTTAACGAAGAGCCTTCAGCGTTTAACGAAGAACCTTCCAGTTCCGATCGAAGTAACCCTCAAGCGGTCGGAAGTTGGTTTTGTAGCCCATTTTTTGTGATTCTTTAATCCAATAGCCCAAATAGACGTAAGGCACGTCCTTAACTTGAGCTAACCGAACTAAGTACAGGATGGCGTAGGTTCCCAGGCTGCGGTCAGAGAGCTCGGGCTCAAAGAATGTATACACGGCTGAAAGCCCACCTGCAAATTGATCCACGACACTAATGCCAACCAACTCATCATGTAAATAAAAACATACAAATTTCGATTTAGAGAATTTGGACTCGATAAAGGCGACGTATTTACTTGGGTCTTCGTCGCACATAGAGCTGTCTTCATGGCGAGCTCGCTGGTATCTGAGATAAAGGTCGAAATGTTCCTGCTTAAAGCTAACGTCTTCGATTCGTGCCACTAGATCAGTGTTTTTCTTCCAAACCCGTTTCTGGCTGCGTGACGGTTTAAACTGTGCAACCGGTATGCGCACCGAAACGCAGGCGGCACAGGTAGGACACTTAGGTGAATACAGCATCTCACCACTGCGTCTAAATCCTGAGCGCGACAGCATGGCGAACAGTTCAGGCTCTATGGTGTGCTCAGGATCAACAATAATCGACGCGCTTTTTTGGTCGTCAAGATACGGGCAGTCATCAACCACAGTCTCAAATAGGCGAATTGGATTGTGCGCAGTACTCATGACTTCTTTATAACATTTTCTGTTACTTTTTCGGGGGTAAGTTGACCAAAGGCAATGTTCAATTTACGGGTTCCGTCACTTTCAGGTGCAGAGGTATGCGTCTTTAGCTCTCGAAGGAATTCTTCTCGCGGTATTTCAATAGCGCCTAAAGACGCTAGATGATTGCTGTGAATCTGGCAATCAATAAAATGTATATCGGCGCTTCTTGCCCACGCACAAAGATAGGCGCTGGCTACCTTAGACGTGTTACTGACTACGCTAAACATACTCTCGCCATAAAAGATTTGACCGAGTTTAACGCCATACAGTCCGCCAACAAGTTGTTGTTCGTGCCACACCTCAACGGAGTGAGCGATGCCTAGAGCATGCAATTCACGATATGCCGCATGCATATCTTCAGTAATCCACGTGGTGGGATCCATTTGTACTTTGCCATCTTGGTCCAGATAGAAATCATCAGACTCAATGCTGGCAGGTACGATATCGGTAGCCGTGGCACTAAGACCACGGCTTGCACAAGCATCTAGTACCCGGTTAAAACAAGTGTTGGCTGTAACCGTGAACCCTCCATTACGAATGCTCTTCAACAAGCTTCTAGTGACCTTAAATTGTGAAGGGTAGAGTACTAATCGCGGGTCGGGCGACCACCAAAGTATGGGTTGGTCGTCGTTAAACCAAGGAAAGATACCTTGAGTGTAAGCGCGCACTAGCGTATCTGGACGCAAATCTCCGCCCATTGCTAGCAGACCATCAATGTTTGCTGAGCTGGGGTCTGGAAACTGTATGAATGTGTCTTGCACGGTATTAGGCTTTGCGTGAGTTGATCGGGTTTTAACGAACTACCAATCTAAAACAGTTAGGGGCAAGGTTAAAGCTCATTTCGATACGGGCTATGTCGAGATATGTCTTTTTGATAGCTCTCGATGTGAGCCTGCTCTTGTTCAATAAACTGCCCAATGGCGGCATGAAATTGCGGTTCTTGTAACCAATGTGCAGAATAGGTGCGACTCGGCGAGAGTCCACGCGCATGTTTGTGCTCACCTTGTGCTCCGGCCTCAAAGCGGCTGTATCCATGTTCGATGCACCATTCGATTGCTTGATAGTAGCAAGTTTCAAAATGAACGCTGTGGAAGTTATGCAGTGCGCCCCAGTACCGGCCGTAAAGCGTGTTATCGCTTTTAAAGTACAAGCCTCCTGCGATGGTTTGATCGCCAAAGCTAGCGAGCAGCACCATCGTGTTATCCGAGAAATGTTCTGCTAGGTAATCAAAGAAGCCCCGGTTTAGATAGGCTTGCGCGCCATACATTTGAATAGTGCGCGCATAAAACCCATACATTGTCTGCATAACTTCAGGGGTTAGTTCATCACCGCTAATCCAGCGATAGGTAATTTCTTGTTCGGTTATTCTGCGTCGTTCGCGCTTTATGTTTTTGCGCTTCTTAGCATTCAAACGATTTAAAAAATCGTCAAAGCTTGAATAGCCTTGGTTCTGCCAATGAAACTGATTGCTGTGGCGAACAAATACGTTAGGGTCGTTCTCAAAATGCGCCGCTTCTTGTTCGTTTATGAACAAGCCATGCCAACCAGATAAGCCATTGTCCGTGCAATAGTCTTGTGCCTGCTTAACCAGCTTAGCGACGTGGTTTGCGTAATGATCGGGCGATGATTTAGCCAACTCTTCGCTTTGGTTAACCAGAAAACGCTGTCCACTAGCCGGTGTAAACGGAACAGATGAAGAAAGCTTTGGATAATAGTCTACGCCGTGGCGATAATAGGCATCAGCCCACGCCCAATCAAAAATATATTCGCCATAAGAATGGGTTTTCTCGTAGCAGGGCAGCGCCGCAACAATGGTTTCTTGGTCTGCAGCGTATTCAACAAAGTGCGTAGGAGTCCAACCGTTTTCGGCGGTAGTACAGCCAGTTTTTTCTAATCCAAGCAGAAACTGGTGTTTTAAGAAGGGATAATCATCGTCAAGCAATGCGTTCCAACGTTCGCAATTGACCTCGGCCAACGCAGAATGAATTACAATAGACATGTTAAGACAGTTTGATACCAATGATTGACAGGAACATACCTTATGAGTGGTGAAATTAATATCGGATTGGCGCAGATCAATGTAGTGGTTGGCGCTATTGAAGACAACGTTGACAAAGTTATTGCCTTCGCACGACGTGCCAAAGATGATCACAATTGCGATCTACTGGTATGCGCTGAACTGGTACTTACGGGCTATCCACCCGAAGATCTACTGATGCGTCCAGGCTTTAACTCAAAGGTGGAGCAAGAGCTGCAGCGACTATGCGATACGGTGACCGACATAGACCTAATTGTGGGTTACCCACTGCGAACATCCAAAGGTTACTATAATGTTGGCGCACTTATTCAGGCTGGCAAGGTCGTTGAGGTGTACAACAAAATTAAGCTGCCTAATTACAGTGTTTTTGATGAGAAGCGGTACTTTGATGCGGGCGAAGACGCCTGCGTGTTTGAGTACAAAGACATCAATTTTGGTTTAACCGTGTGCGAAGACATTTGGCACGACGGACCAGTAGAGCTTGCGGTTGAGAAGGGCGCTGACGTTATTCTTAATATCAATGGTTCGCCTTACCATGCTAATAAAATTCCTGAACGAAGAGCGGTTGTTTGCGGTAAAGCAAAGCAAGTCGGCGCGCCGGTTATTTATGTGAACCAAGTTGGCGGTCAAGACGAGCTTGTATTTGATGGCGCATCGTTTGCCTGTGATGCTAATGGTGAGGTTGTGCATCAAGATCCAAGCTTTAAGGAGAGCTTAGGTATTGTGAAAGTGAGCAGTGGTGCTAGCGGTATAAGCATTACGGGCTCGCAAATGGTGCCTCAAGAGGAACGGCTCGCAAGCATATACAATGCTCTAGTATTGGGTGTGCGTGACTACGTTCACAAGAATGGCTTTAGTAAGGTCGTTATTGGTTTATCGGGCGGAATCGACTCGGCGTTAACCACCACAATAGCGGTGGATGCCTTAGGCAAGGAAAATGTTGACGTCATCATGATGCCATTTCGCTATACCTCAGACATCTCCAAGGAAGATGCTTATCTAGAAGCGAAAGCGCTGGATATTAGGTATCACGTTATTTCAATTGAACCCATGTACGACGCGTTTGTAAAAGCGCTCGCTCCCGTTTTTGAAGGTTATAAGGAAGATACTACTGAAGAAAACATTCAGGCGCGATGCCGTGGTTTAACCCTAATGGCGTTTTCAAACAAAACAGGCGCTATGGTTTTAACTACCGGCAATAAGAGCGAGATGTCCGTTGGTTATGCCACACTTTATGGGGATATGGTCGGTGGTTACAACGCTATTAAGGACGTACCGAAGATATTGGTCTATGAATTGTCTCAATACCGCAATACTGTATCTCCAGTGATCCCTGAGCGAGTGATAACGCGTGAACCATCAGCAGAGTTGCGCCCTGACCAAATTGATAGCGACAGCCTGCCACCGTACGAGATTCTTGACCCTATATTAGAGATGTATGTAGAGCAAGACTGTCCGCCGGCCGATATTGTTGCTCATGGTTTTGCCGCCGAACAGGTCGAGAAGGTAATAAGGATGGTTGATCGAAACGAGTATAAGCGCCGTCAGGCCGCACCAGGAGTGCGGATAACTAAACGAGCCTTTGGGCGAGATCGCCGTTACCCAATCACTTCGGGCTTTAAGCCATCTATTAAATGAGTACTTTGGGCTGGTTGGCTGAACCTAGGTAACTTGTCAATCTAGAACTGGAGCCCCTCAATCTAGAGAAGGAGCTTCTTAATCTAAAGAAGGAGCTTCTTAATCTAAAGAAGGAGCCTCGTCTTTGCCCCAACCACGAAACAAACGTTTGATTAGACCTGGTTTTTCATCGCCCTGTGAGCTGCTTACTCGGTTTTCACCGCGGTAATCAGGTAATTCAAAGCCAGTTTTATCGTTGCTTTTTGTACTAAAGATTCGAGAGATAAAATTTCCGTTCCGCTTATCACTGGCGCGACCACCATTTTTGTATTTTGGGAAATTCATTTCCAATACAGAGCGAGTGCTCGTCGCCAGCTTTTGTAAACCCATCTCTCGGTATGTTTGCTCCATCAGCAATAAAGCGCCTTCAACGGCAGGGCTAGTCTCGTACTGATAGATTATGTACTTACAACGGTTAACTGTTGCCACATAGGTACGGCTTTCATAGTAATGCTTGGCTATTTGTAGTTCACGATCAGCTAAACGGTTACGCAAAAACACAATACGCTGTTGCGCATCGTCTGCATATTTACTGTCAGGAAAGCGCTGAATAAGCTCCAGAAACGCGGCCTCAGCGTCACGCAGTGGTTTAGGGTCGCGTACTTGGTCGGTACCGCCTTTGATGTATTGGTCAATTTTGTTCGCTTTCTTTTGAAAACTCGCGACCCCTTTCATGTAGTAGGCGTAATCGACATTTGCATGAGTGGGGTAAAGCTGAATAAAGTTATCGGCAGCTTCAATCGCTTCTTCAATTTGATTGCTCTTATCCAAAGCAAAGATCATGTCTAGTTTTGCTTGTTCGGTAACTTGCCCATAGGGGAAATTAGCTTCTAGAGCCCTGTAGTAATCTAGTGCGAAAAAATAGTTTCCATTGTCTAAAGCTCGCTTAGCACGTTGATAGATCTCTTCAATTTGCTCGTTGGCAAGATCATCTGAAGGCGGCTTCTTGCGTGAGCTAGAGCATGAGCTCAAAAGAGCAGCGATAATGATGGCGCAAAAAATAGTTCTAAAAGATATCGACATTATGATCAAAAGTCTCTTGGGGCTGGGTTTTGTAGGCCGAACTCTTTGGTTCGGTGCTGATTGCTTTGAGTCGGTGCGTCTTACTACACATTATCGAGCCCTTCTTAAAAAGCTCATCGACTCTTCGTTATCGGTTATTATCAGCGCGTTAGGATAACTCGAATTACTAAGACTGAGAAGCAAATTAAGCAATCTACAGGATTGTGACCAATATTTTAATATCTGTGCGATTTTCGTCTAAATAGATTAGCTCTTGTTTTCTAGTTACTTACTTAGCGATACGGTGAGACTGTATACGCCGATGGAACACATTTTATCTTAGAGTACCCAGCGATTAGAAGCATAGCTTTTGATCAAAACCTTGCCGATAACAATTGTAATAATTGGCAGTCAATAACCCTTATTTCAAACTTATATGTCTTCGTCAGATCATAGCAAATCAAAAACCCTCGAATTTGAGATACCAATGTCAATGTTCGGACAGCGCGTGGATAAAGTGCTGGGGCAGTTGTGCGAAGAGCTTTCGCGTAGCGCTATTCAATCTTTGCTAAAGCAAGGACTGGTATTGGTTGACGAAGAAACGCCTAAGCAGAAAGACAAAGTTTTTGGAGGCGAAAGCGTTGAGATTACGGTGCCCAACCAAGATCAAGGTGAATGGATTCCACAGGACATTCCGTTGGAAGTGGTTTTTGAAGATGAGCACTTGATGGTGGTTAACAAAACCGCTGGTTTGGTGGTTCATCCAGGGGCAGGGAACTATGACGGCACCTTACTGAACGGATTGTTGTTTCATTACCCGGAGAACCGGTCTTTGGCTCGAGGAGGCATCGTACATCGCTTAGATAAGGATACCAGTGGGTTGATGGTCATCGCTAAATCGGAGACTGCTCGTTTAGGTTTGGTTGAACAATTGGTAGACCACAGCGTTGAACGAGAATACTTAGCGCTTTGTTACGGGCGAATTATCTCTGGAAATACCGTTGATGAGCCGATCGCACGCGATCCACACGATCGGCGCCGAATGGCGGTTAACTCTATGGGCAAAGAAGCGGTTACTCATTATCGAGTGGAAGAACGTTTTAGATATCACACGCTGGTTCAGGTGAACCTAGAAACGGGCCGGACTCACCAAATTAGGGTGCACATGAACCATCTAGGGTTTGGCTTGGTCGGAGACCCTACTTATGGTCGACGATTGGCGATCCCCGGAGATTGCAGTCCTAAGCTTGAAGTTCAGTTGCGTGGGTTTAAGCGGCAGGCTCTGCATGCTAGAAAACTCGCATTTGTGCATCCTGTAACCGGTTTGGAGCATGAGTTTGAATCGTCCATCCCTGATGATCTCGCCGCCTTAATTGAGGCGGCTAGAGAGGACAACTTACATTAGATAGTGCTTTTAAATGTTTGATTTTATTGAATATTCAAATGCTAGGTGCGCACAATTACGTATTGTTTGCACTGGACGAGTCGGCGGCGTAAGCAGCGCGCCCTATGCAAGTTTAAACCTAGGCCAGCACGTTGGTGACTCGGTTAAAGACGTACATCAAAATCGTACCAAAGTAGAATCTCATCTTGGGTTAGAGCGTTCGATTTTGTGGCTGAACCAAACCCATAGTGTTGATCTAGTTAACGCCAAGGAGGTTCGAGCGGCGTTTGAGTTAGGCGATGATCCGCTCGATGCAGACGGGTTTTTGTGTGACGAGGCGCTGCAACCGTGCGGCATATTAACCGCAGATTGCCTGCCTCTAGTCATTTCGACGGCCGATGCATCTAGATTCGTCGTGCTGCATGTCGGATGGAAAGGCTTAGCCAATGGTATTGTAGAAGCGGGCGTTGCGAGTTTGTTGGGCCAAGGCTCTCTATCTTCTGAAGGCTCTTTATCTACAAAAGACTCTTTATGGGCGTGGGCGGGGCCTTGTATTGGTCCGAGTGCATTTGAGGTGGGTCAGGAGGTGCGTGATGCTTTGCAAGGTCCTGACTCTGCTTGGACGCAGGGTCGAATGGATGGTGCTGAGCCGAAATGGTTTTGTGATCTTTACGCGTTGGTAGGTCATAGATTGGCCGTTGTCGGGGTAAAGCAATATGAGCATGCTCAGGCGTGCACGTTCACACAAGCCGATAAGTACTTTTCGTACCGTCGTGACGGTGTTACTGGTCGCCAAGCAACAATCGTATGGCGGTCTAATACTAGAGCGGGGTAGGCAAGGCTGACTGCGAGAGCAGGCTCAACTAATGTTTTTGCGCAGTCTTGTTTTTGATGGGTTTGTTTTTTAAATGGCCTTGTTTTTTAATGGAATAGTTACTTCATGGATCGAATCGAAATAAAGGAAATGAGTGATAAATCGCTCAAACGCGTATACCAACCGGTTAGCTTGGCGCAAGTTGCGTTGCCTTCTTTAGGTTTGCTGCTTATTGCTGCGGGGCTTATCTTTGCTTTCTCAGTTGAATTTTCGCTGTGGGGCAATTTTGGGTATTGGGCGATCCCTATTGGGATATCGGGCGGCGGGGCGATGTATTTAGTTTTGCTGGCGCTATCTACTTATCTTATTGACCTGCCTGCTGTGCGCGACTTAAATCGAATGTTAGTGCAATTGTTCGCCAACATAGGCTGGGCCGGCATCATTCTGCTGTCAGTGCTAGCTGGTGTGGGTGAAGAGCTATTGTTCCGGGTGTTTCTACAAAACATTATTAGCGATTGGTTAGGCTGGGGCGCAGGGCTGTTTTTAAGCTCGCTACTATTTGGCCTAGCGCATTATGTATCGAAGTTGTACGTAGCCATCACGTTTGCAATTGGACTCGTTTTAGGCGCAATCTATTGGCAGACTCAGAGCGCGGTCGTAGTAATGACCATTCATTTTTTCTACGACCTGTGCGCATTTACGTTGGTCGTAAAATACCCACATAAACTGAGGCTTAGCTAAATAGTCCCGTGATGATCTGAATTCACGTAGTTAAAGTGTGGGATATAAGCAGATCAGCCTTTTCCTATAAATTATGCAGGCATTTTAATTCTACAACAGGCGGGTTAAGCGCACTGATTGTCGGATCTGCAGCGCGTCAGAGCAAAATACGACGCTAAGGATTCACGCTAATGCTTTTACGTACATGTCCGTTAATTGCTGCGAGTTCAACTGGTCGACGCAACACTTTATATTAAAATACTAATATGAGCTAGGCGAAGCCCAGATTCCTTTTTGATTTGATTGTTATATGTTGGCCTCACTCTATCTATTGCTCCTGCTCACCAATTCTGAACTAACTATTGGTCCGTAGTAATTGACCGTATCAGATCATTGAATCGTGGGCTGTAATGTTCATTGCTCGTTTTCCAGTGCTCGAACAGGCCTAAGTCCTCACCGATTATCTGGTTAAAATAGGCCAGTTGCCCACGCCAAATTTCCTCATCTAGCGTATCGGCGAGGTACTGAAAATGGACAAATTGCCACTGTCGTAGAACATTGGTGTAAAAGGCGCCCAGCCTAAGCTGGTCTGTAGGCGAAAAATCGCCACCCTCACGCCCTTTCATTAGTAAGTCAGTAAACTCGGGATCTCCAGCGATCAACATCTCTATTTCGGTAAAACTGTAAAGCATGATTTTTACTGGCTCTATTTGTGTGTCAAACAGGCCTCAATCTATTTGGTACACAAAAAGATGACAGGGCGTTATATACTCAATTGAGACATTCGCACTAAAACCATCTTTTCCCAATTTCGCACAAAGAGACGAAAAAATCGCCCCGCCTCCGGCGGGAAAAAAAATAGTTAAATGGTTAAATAGTTAAAAAGCCCGAACAGCACGAACACCGAGCGTGCCGAGCTTACTGCCGTCGTTCTGACCGCCATAGTCGAAGTACTGGTACCAAGCGCCGAAGCTGTCGAACTCCGACGAACTCCAATAGTTGAAACTGGCAAAACTGCCCACAACTCCCGCTACTTTTTGATCATGCAATAAATCCAGCTCCTCTTTGTTGGGTAAAAAGCCGTCCGTTTGACCCCTTGGCCAAACATAATCAGCAGCAACAGCCGCTGCTCCTCCGCAGGCTGCCGCAATCAAAGGCGTGTTAGCGGCACCTGAATGGCTGTCTGGCGTGTCTGCACTCGTTATATTGTCCACACCTGCTACATCTGTGCCATCGCAATTCCAAGGCGCTGGCGCCTGGTCAATTAGCGCTGCCTCCAGACCGTGTATTCCGCCGGAACCGGGAGTGATATAAAAAACCTTGCCACCTGCCGGTCCTGTGTCACCGATCTCGTAGATGATAGGGAGCAGAGAAACTTCGTCACCCAAGGGAATCACCACGACCTTGGTTTGAGCAGAAACAGAGGAAACACCAAGAAAAACAAACAACGCCACAAAAGCGCGCAATGAAAAATTGAACATGAAACACAACCCTAGATTGTTAGAAAGCCTTTGGCTAAAAGCCGCATTGAATAGAAATAATAGCTTAAAAAGAAAAGAGGGTGAAAATTAATTGTGAAGACCACGGTTAAACTCTCGACTGGCGGCTATGGGCAAACTACAGCCAGTCACTTGCCCTTAACGTAGGATAATTTACTAATTCCTTTTCTACGCCTAAGAGTTAAAAAAAAATAAGCTCGTTTCGTTATTTGTGGGTGATTAGGTACAGCGCGTACCACCTCCCTGTAGTAGTGACTGAATGAAGTAGTTTCGAATTTCTGTGGGTAGGGAAACACAGCGCAGGCGAGCGACCCACTACTAAAGTGCTGTAAAGTACCTAAAATGTTTGAACTGGGGATATAAAAAAAAGATTAAGTGTCGTATTTAGAGCTTTAAGGCTGTAGCTATCCTTACCCCATACCGCTCTGGCTTCAGTCTCTTTTCATGCTTTGGTACTGTTTATCCGCAAGAAAGGGTGTTGAAGAATGTTGAACCTAAACTTGTTAAAGCTTGTTGTTAACAACCTGACAAAACCTGACATTTCAAACCTGATAAAACCTGAGATTGTTAGCGTGTTCTTACAGTTATCCTCAGCTCTACTTTATAGCCTTTTGATGTCAACATTTGTCAACAACGTAATGACTAGACCATTACTTTAGTTTACCTAAGGCGTAAAAAAATGAGCCCTAACGTGTCCGAAAACTAATCCCTTTATGGACTTCAATAATTCAAGTTCTTGCGCTTGCTTTGAGCTTGTATGCAGATGAGTTGCACGTTGCACCCCCTAAGAGATGCAACATGCAACAATCTAATGCTCGTATTGAATTAAGCCTTCATCATTGGCTTTCTTTAAGTGCCTCGATACCGTGGACTTGTTTTTGCCAATTAGCACCGCGATCTCTGAGCAACTAAGTTCTTTCTTATACTCAGCTACACATCGTTGATAAGTGCTGGCTTGTAGGCTTTCGGTCTTCCACACTTGTTTACCGTTCATCATACTCAGACTGGCACTAAATGCTTGCGCATCGTTACCGCTAAAACCTCGATTCTTTTCATAGTGAACCTCAAAGCTAGCGCCCTCAGTGGGTGAGCTGCCTTGTGGCTTTCTTAGTGCAATAACAGTATCTAGAACGTCCTCTCTGCCCGATGTGCCGCGCTGACCTCCGCTCTTATTTGCGTGATGAATCAATAAGATAGAGCGCCCCTCCGAGCGCATCTTAAGTAACCATCTTTGAACTGGAGTCCATTGGTCTGAGTCGTTCTCCTTTCCAGTCCTACAAAGCGTACTAATGTTATCGACGATGATTAAGTCGGCTTCACTGGTGTAGCTGTGCAGCTCTATCTGGCTTTCTTCGTTCGCCAGATTCGGCGTTACAACATCCTGAATATCAGGGGTAATCAGTTTGAAGTTGTCAGAGTTCATTACATCATTACCTTTGATAGTTCTTAGCCTCGCTTGCATATCGGAGGCGGGCATCTCACCATCTATGTAGAGAACACGTTTGGGTGTTGGGGCAGTCCATCCTAAAAACTCACCGCCCGTTGCTACTGCATACGCCACATTGAGCGCGAAAAACGTCTTTCCTACGCCTCGATATGCATAGACCTGCGTTAGCCCGCTAGAGGGCAACCACGGCGCTAGTAGGCACGTTCTCGGGGGTATTTTCATCTTTAAGAACGTGTCGATGTCCGTAGCCACTATGCCGTTACAGTTGGTTTCTAGTTGAGTGGGGTCTAGTCTCATTTCAACCCCCGTTTATCAAGCGAGGCTAGGGCGAGGTATGTATCAACCCGCTTAGATCGCTCTATTTTGGGTTCGCCTTTGTAATGCTTGTTCATCAACGATTCGAAGTGGTCTAGAATCTGACAACAGAATATTGCACATTCCGAATCTCTCAATATCATGTTAAAGTAAAGGCTATTCAGCGTCTCAAGTTGGATAATCTTTGATCTGCCTGACTTCCCCCCCGGGGTCAGGCTTTTCTTTGTCTGGTGTCTCATTTTTGAGTACCTCCGCTTTGTTGTTCTAAGGTGAGCGCAAAAGATCCATTTTTAGGTTGTTTTTTCGCCCGTTTTGGGTGAGTTGTCGGTCTAACTGGATAAAGGCAACATAGGGTACAGGGGCAGTCCTCAATCTGCTTTCTCCACGTGCCTAGACCTGAGAGGTGATCGTATCCACATGAGCGGCAATGATCGTTAATTGCTTTGCGGAGGCTCATTGGTTCGCCCCCTGTTTAGCTTCATTGAGTTTCTGCTCTATCCAGTCCTCAATTGCTTTCTCACTCCATCCAACCATGCGAGTGCCTAGTTTAATGGACTTTGGGAAAGTGCCATTTTGCATCCCTGCGTATATAGAACTTCGAGACAATCCACTTGTCTCTTTCACTTCTGGTAATCGTAGTATCTTAGTAACCATGTTTGCTCCTCCGTGGAAGCTGTTGAACATGGTGTGAAAGTTACGCTTAAATATCCGTTCTGGTAATGACGTTAATTTGAATCAGACCTATCTAGGTATCATGACACCAAAAACAGAAAGGGAATGTTAGTTGTCATGATCTGTTAGTGAGCCATAAAACTCTTGCCTTGCTCGTTGGATCTGGCGCACATCAATTCCGTCGTCTCCATTAATCATTGCAAGGAGTTCGACTATGACGTCGGCGTGAATGTAGCCGTTTTTTTTACGCCATACCCGTGAAGGGTCTATTCGATAGGGTGGTGTTGCCGTTTCCCCAGCGAATGATTTTTTGCGCTGTTGTCTTTTATAAATGCTAGTGGAGCTATCTTTCTTGGAAAAGGTTTGAGTTTGAACAATAAATGTTGATGCATATCTATGTATCAAAAAATTTGTCAATATTTGTCTCTTCGCACTCCCATGATCTTTGGCAATAAAGTATCGGTCATACCTGCGTTGTATAAACGAAAAATTCAACCGTAAGTCTTGGTGTTCTATAAAATACCTAATTTCTCTCACTAGAGAGTTTACGTGATGTTCATAGACCTGGTCGGCATTCTCTGACGTAAGTTGATCGGTTAATTCGAATGCAATTGCTTCTAGCCTCTTAGCCATAGATGCTTTTTGTTCAATACGCTTTTGCTCTGCTCCCTTAATGAAACGAATTGTTCCCTCTATGTCTATTTGGTGGCTAAGTTCGATAGCCTCGGCGGCAATCAAATACAGAAAGAACAAATTCGGTAGAGGAGGGGTGAGTAGTTTAAGATCAGCCTGACGTCGAATTATGAACGGAACGTCTGCCATTACTTTTTTACTCAAAAACTTCTCAGTGGCGCTTTTAAAGAAGAAATCGTCGTTAAGTTCTTTGACAAAAGGGTGCTTTTCAAACCGCGCTTCTTCGTACAGTTTTGAGTATTGGGCTGCTCTAGCATTGACCTCTTTAGTGGCATCTGCTTTTGCTTCGCTTATCGTTTGGTACTTGCTCGGCTGGTAATTGAGTAAAAATTCTGCTTGTCTATCCAAATGCCGATCTAGATATTGACCTTTGCAGATACACATGGAGTAACTATATTCAAACGATGAAACTATTTTTGCAAAGTCTATAAAGCTTAGGTGTTCAGCACTCATAATCATTTTACTCTTTCGTGTTCTAGGGCAATCTCGTACCAGTTCTGCATCAAGGAAGCTCTTTGTTCTAGTAGTTCCGCCTTGTTATATACGCCCCGAACACTTCCATCAATATGGCCCAGTTGCCGTTCAATTGCGTCTGGATTGCACCCCATCTCATTTAGTTTAGTGCTCGCTAAATGTCTGAACCCATGCCCTGTCATTTTTCCCGCATACCCCATACGCTTGATCAGTTGCAATATCGCGTTGTTGCTTATTGGTACTTTAGGCTTGTTAGGGCTGGCAAACACATACTGTCGGTGTCCAGTGTAAGGCTTTAATCGCTCTAGCACTTCCATCGCTCCTTCCGAGAGTGGTACTAGGTGGGTGCGCTTCTTTTTCATACGCTCAGCTGGTATTTCCCATACACGGTTCTCTAAATCGAACTCTGACCATTCAGCGCCTCTTAACTCGCCTGTTCTCACAAAGGTAAGCATTAGTAAGTGGGTTGCTAGCTTAATGATTGGGTGCGCTTCTACTTCATCGAGCGCCTTTAGAAAGTCGGGCAATTCTTTAAACTCAATAGAGTTGTAATTGCGTTTCTGAGGGCGTTTTAGAGCGCCTTGTAAATCCTGGGCGGGGTTGTAGGTGCATAGACCTGAGGCGATAGCGTAGCGGAACACTGAGTCGCATCTCTGGGTGACCCTTCTTGACTGTTCATACGCTCCACGCTTCTCAATCAAGCGTATGGTTTGAAGTAGCAAGGGCGGTGTGATGTCGTTTATAGGTATCTGACCGATTGATGGGAATATGTCCTTTTCAAGCGATATGATTACTTTCTGAGTGTGATTCTCTGACCAATACGAGGCTTGCGCTAAATGCCACGATCTAGCTATTGCCGCAAAGGTGTTTGTACTTTGGTCTTTCTCAAGTTTTTTGGTGAGAGAAGGGTCTATGTCTTTGCTGATTTGCTCCCTTGCTTGATCTCTTAGCTTCCTCGCTTCGGCAAGTCCTACTATCGGGTACTCACCGTATGAAAGAACTTTCTCTTTCCCACCAATACGATATTTTTGCCTCCAGAGCTTTGAGCCTGTCTTACTGACGTAAACATAAAGCCCATGAGAATCACCAACCTTGTAGGGCTTAGCCTTCGCTTTGAGACTTTTGATCTTTGTGTCGGTTAGCATAATTGGGGGTATTTTCACCTAGTCGAACTGAGATACCCCCAAATATACCCCCAATAGGTCTGGATGTCATGGTATCTTGTGAAACCTCTAGGCACAAAAAAACCACCCTAAGGTGGCTGATTTGCTAGCTTTACTGGACTTTTTAGAATCTCGTAAAACCTAGAAGTGGTGGAGGCGGCGGGGATCGAACCCGCGTCCACAAGCCCTCCGCTCATCGGATCTACATGTTTAGTTTGTCTTCAATTTAACCCCTCGCAACTGGACAAACGCACTCGTTTCGGGGTGAGTCGAATTGTGTTTTAGCAGCCCCTTAATCGACACAAGGTGCGAGCGATTTCATGTGATTTGAGGCCTAAAATCCAAGGCCATGAACAACCCGGGCAAGACCCTAACAGTCTAAGCTGCTAGTGCGTAGTTATCGTCGTTTGCAACTATAACTTTTGTAACTGGTTTTAAGAGACAAGTCACATGCTCTACATGCACCGAAGGTTTCGCGACCCATGTCGAAGCCATGTCGCCCCCTTTTTCTGTCGCAGTCGGTAATCAACCCGCCTGATGCAAAATCGGTATGCGTTAAGTATAGGGCTTAAATCAAATGATTCAATGGTTATCCGCCGTCGTACGGTGCAAATTGTTGTTTAGTTTTTTCTGCGTTGGCAGTAAAACGACCTGATATTGTGTATGGTTAATGCTTACTCACAAAACACGCAAAATACTTCTATGACCACTTTTAAAGCCCTTGTTGCCAACGAGATAGACGGGCAGTTTGGTACGTCGATTACTGAACTTAGCCTTGACCAACTTCCTGACCATGATGTGTTGGTAAGAGTTGATTACTCCACCCTTAACTACAAAGATGGCTTGGCCGTAAGCGGCAAAAGTAAGATTTGTAAACGCTACCCTATGGTGTGTGGCATTGATCTGGCAGGGGAGATTGTTGAGTCTGCGTCTAGCGAATGGTCAGTAGGCGATAAGGTCTTAGTGAATGGCTATGGCTTGTCTGAGAACCATTGGGGTGGTTATTCAGAGTACCAGCGGCTTAAGCCTGAGTGGTTGGTGCGTGTGCCTGATTCGTTAACTACTCTTGATACTATGGCAATAGGCACAGCAGGCTACACAGCGATGTTGTGCGTATTGGCCGTGCAAGAGCATGGTGTTAAGCCAGCTGATGGTCCTGTTTTAGTGACTGGTGCGTCGGGTGGAGTAGGGTCGTTTGCCATTACGTTACTTACCAAATTAGGTTACGAGGTTGTTGCGGTTACCGGCAGCGAGTCCGAGCATGCTTGGTTAAAGTCTATTGGTGCGTCTTCGATTATGGCGCGTGAGGAGTTTTCTCGGCCTAGCATGCCTATGGAAGCGGAGCAGTGGCCTGCGGTGATTGATTCTGTGGGCGGACAGACCTTGGCTTGCGTTATTAGTCAAACGCGCTATAACGGCGTTGTGGCCGCTTGTGGTCTAGCGGGTGGGTTTGATCTGCCTGCAACGGTTATGCCGTTTATTTTGCGTAATGTGCGTCTGCAGGGCGTTGATTCTGTTAATGCGCCTATCGAACGCCGGCAAGTGGCGTGGAAAGCGTTGGGCGACATGATTACGGCTAAAGACTTAGAACCTTTGTATGAGATTGCCTCGCTGGAAGATGTGCCTGAGCTAGCGGCGCAGATTATGGCGGGAACCTTGTCTAAGCGGCGAGTGATTAAGATTGGTTAGCGTTATAGCCGTATGAAATAAAAAGCGTGATCTGTAATGCAGACCACGCTTTTTTTGTGTATTAACCAGCGGCTCTCTAGAGCGGCATAATTAATGTGGTCTTATCGAAGTCGTTTCGCTTTACCTGCGGCTTCCTTAATGGCGTCGACCAATTCGGCAGGGTTGTCTTCTTGAATAAAATGGTTCCCGCCTGGAATAACACGGTGATTTTGGCCTTTGGCGCCAGGCACTTTCTTCTGCCAAATAACATCCATGCCTTTGGTTACAGGATCAGAATCACTAAACGAAGTAATAAACGGCTTTTCCCATTTCTCGAACACTTCGCGCATCACTACGGCGTTTTGGCGCAGGTGAGACGGTACCATCGACGGAAATTTGCGAATGGCGCTCATATACGACTCATCAGGAAAGGGCGCGTTATAAGCGGCTAACTCAGCATCCGTTAACTTAAGTGTTGTAGATGTCTGAAAAAGGCTGTCTAGATCAAATTTAGGTGTTGTTGCTGCCCAGGCGACCCAACGCGTAAACCTAAAGCCGCTTTTATCGGCAATGGTGTCGGGCTTACCTTCGCGCCACACAGCCAGTTTGAATAATGGATAGCCTAGCCAACCCTTTAGACCTTTGGCATAAGGTAAGCCAGTGTTAGACAATACAATTGAATTGAATCGGTCTGGTTCGTTCGCCACCACTCGAAGTCCAATTAAGCCGCCCCAATCTTGACCAAAGAACACCATGTCTTTTAGATCCAGCTGTTTAACCAGTTCGGTCATCGTGTCGATGTGCATTTGGTAGTTGTGGTCTTTAGTGCTCAACGGTTTTTCTGATTTACCAAAGCCAATTAAATCTGGAACAATTACTCTAAAGCCCGCATCTGTGAGAGGCGTGATCATCTTGCGGTATAGAAAGCTCCACGAGGGTTGGCCATGCAACAGAAGAACCGCCGGAGCGTCTTTAGAACCTTCATCTAGGTAGTGCGCTTGATACCCTAGTACATCTTTGTAATTAGGTTTGAAGGGGTAGTCTGGTAAATTATCAAATCGCTCATCTGGCGTCATCTTAGCTTTGTTAGCCTTCCATCGAGTAGGTGCTTGGCCCAGAATTACGTACATCATGAATGCGTCTACAACTACAAAAAGGGTGAGTAATATTGCTTTAATCATTGTTTAGTATGCTCTGAATAGTGTTTATTCGTGATTGCTTTCTTACGACAATATACCAGACGAGTCTTGTTCATAGCGGGCAACTACGACTTTTCGTTTGTGTAAACGTTAACGTTGTTTCGCAGCCAATTCCTTTGATTGAGCTTGTTCGATCGCTTCTTTATACTCGGTCTTCAATTTAACCGATCTCACCTGCTAAACATTATGTCTACATCGCTATTCGATCTAACTGGAAAAACGGCTTTGGTTACCGGTGCAAGCCGCGGTATTGGCGAGTCTATTGCCAAGCTGTTTGCGGAACAGGGGGCGCACGTTATTGTGTCTAGCCGTCGTAAAGATGATTGCGAAACGGTCGTTGCAGACATTAAGGCCAGCGGCGGGTCTGCCGAAGCCATTGCTTGCAATATTGGCAATATGGACGATATCGAAAGCGCCTTTGCTAACATTAGAGCTAACCACAAGCGTTTAGACATACTGGTTAATAATGCGGCGGCTAATCCATACTTTGGCCACATCTTAGATACCGACCTTGGTGCGTTTAACAAAACAGTAGACGTGAATATCCGTGGTTACTTTTTTATGTCTACAGCAGCAGGGCGCATGATGCGAGACCAAGGCGGCGGGGTAATTGTAAATACGGCGTCGATCAATGGCTTACACCCAGGCTTGTATCAAGGTATCTATTCGATCACCAAAGCCGCGGTGATCAATATGACCCAGTCGTTTGCCAAAGAGTGTGCGCAACACAATATTCGTGTGAATGCGCTATTGCCTGGTTTAACCAAAACTAAGTTTGCGGGTGCGTTGTTCGACAACCAAGATCTGCATAAGCAAGCGATGGCAACCATCCCGATGGCGCGTCATGCAGAACCTGACGAAATGGCGGGTACAGTATTGTATTTAGTCTCTGACGCATCGAGCTACACTACTGGAGAATGCATTGTAGTAGACGGTGGCTTAACGATATAAGCTACGCACAATCAGTTTTAAATAAGCCTGACATTGAGCCTCAATTAATAAATAAAAAAGGTCGGGCATTACGGAGGATTTATGAAGGTTGTCTTTAAGTTTGTAATTACCTTAGTGGTACTTTTAGTTCTGTACTTTTCGTTTTGGCCAGTGTCGGTTTCTCCACAGGCTTGGCAGGCGCCACCACCGGTACCGCTCGAAGGCGATTACGCGGCGAACGACCTTCTCTCAGATTTGCAGGCTATTCCCCTCGATGGTTTGCATGGGCCAGAAGCTGTCATTGATGATGGCAATGGCACCGCTTATACAGCGACTCATGATGGTTGGGTCCTTCGCTGGGAAGCAGAAGCGGTATCGCCTATACCTGAACGCTGGGTAGACCTTGGTGGTCGGCCGTTAGGTATGGCATTCGATGCGGACGGCAGCCTTTGGGTTGCTAACGCCTACACGGGACTTCAAAAAGTAACGCCAACAGGTGATGTCACACTGGAGCTTGAAAGCGTTGACGGCGTGCGTCTGGGCTTTGCCGATGATTTAGATATAACATCCTCTGGAATAATCTACCTAAGCGATGCCTCTACAAAGTTCAGTCCAGTAGAGTTTGGTGGCACGCTTGAAGCGAGTTTATTGGATGTAAACGAGCAAGGCATGCATGGCCGCGTCATCGAGTATTCAATTGCCACAGGTGAAGCTCGTGTAGTGATGGACGGTTTAACGTTTGCAAACGGCGTAGCGATCTCTGAAGACGAAAGTTTTTTCTATGTGGCCGAGACTGGAAAATATCGTTTATGGCGGTATTGGCTGTCGGGTGAGAACGCAGGGCAGAGTGAAGTTGTTATCGATAACATGCCCGGTTTTCCCGACAATATTCACACAGGCCGCGATGGTCGATTTTGGTTGGGTTTTACGTCACCTCGCTCTGAGCCGTTAGATGCGCTAGCCGCTTATCCTGCACTGCGCAAGGCAATGCAGCGTCTGCCGGCTAGCGTCCGTCCAAATGTACAGGTCTATGCTCACATTGTGATAATTGACAGCGCGGGTCAGATTGTGCGAAGTTTTCAAGACCCCAATAAGCAGTATGAGGCCAGTACAGGTGCTTGGGAAACCGATAACTATGTTTATGTAGGGAGTCTAACTGCTCCCGTTTTAGCACGTTATACCAAGGCGCAACTGGGGCTCTAACTATTTGATTTATAGAGCTTAAGAATTTACTTCAATACAATCTCAGAGCCCGATGCCGAGTGGGTGTTGGGCAGAGGTCTGGTGTCTTCTCCGTGAAACGTATACACCAAGGCAAACTTACTCTGATCGGTTAGGTTGCGTCCTGCAGCATGAAAGCAATGCGCACTAAATAACAGTAAGTCGCCGGCTTGCATCTCAACCGTGCGAGCCGTGCTTAAACGGCCGATAGTGTCAGGATGATCTGTAATTAGAAATTGGGCGCCGTCTAATGCGTCCTCAGCAACCTCCCAGCGGTGTGAGCCGGGCAGAATTTTCATTGCGCCATTTTCGGCTTTCTCTTCGCCAATCGCGAGCCAGCTATTGATTAGGTATTTGTTGTTAAAGTTCCAGTAACGTGTGTCTCTATGCCATAGCGTTTCTGAGCTGAACTCAGGCTGCTTGGTCATTACGCAATTATGGTGATAAGGGTTGAGTAACACATGCTTAGAATCCAATATCTGCTGCACTGCGTTTACTACGCTAGGCAAGTTTGCCATTGCCGCTAACTGGGGGGCGCGGGTGTAGGCGAGCTTTAATCGCCGTATTGTTTCACCCCCTTGAGCATCTCTAGACTCTGGAGCCCCAGGATAATGCACATCCGCTTCCAATTCGAAAGGCTCAACTCGCTCAGTTAAATGGCGCTCAACCAAGCTGCGCAGTTCCAATAACTGATCGCTAGGTACTTGCTTAGGCAAAAGCAGGTAACCATCGATCTTAAATTGTTGAATTTGTGCTTGAGTCAGTAGCATTACTAGGAATTATAGCAATTTTCGCGCTACGGCAATTCTATTCGCTGTGGCGGATTCCAGCCTTCTTTTTGATGTTCAACCACAACCGTTGTATAAATACCGCCACGAACGTTCCAGTTAGCGGTTAAGCGCATAAAACGTGGTTGAGTTGCTTCTACAAGCGCGCCTAGAACTTCATTGCTCAGTTTCTCATGAAAGCCACCTTCGTCGCGAAACGACCAAAAGTACATTTTCAGGCTTTTAAGCTCTACACAGGCTTGATCAGGTACATATTCGATCACAAAGTCAGCAAAGTCAGGTTGACCCGTAAGTGGGCAGTGACATGTGAATTCAGGAACGGTGATCCGAATCGTATAATCGTTTTCAGGTGCTGGATTTTCGAAAGTCAGCAGTTCTTTTGATGGTTGGCTAGGTCGATCCATTATTATTTCTCGAAATTAGGCGAATTAAGTTAATCAGTGGTTTTAACGGAGGCGATTTTAAACTAATCTTAGGGATTAACCTAAAGATCAAAAGCTCGCTTTAGCAAAAACATTAAGGATTGCTGTTTTGAGGCCCCAAATTCGTGATTTCGTACGAATTTTTGAGGCCTTTTTACGTGCATGACTCCGATAGTCGCTAAACGTTGATGTTTAGGTTCAATCTGACCAAAGATAATAGTAAAAAATATAAAAAATAGCGTATAAGGTGCAAGCCGCGAGACGCAGCCGTTAGATAAGGCTGAACGTTTAGACGATTTAGCGTCTAGATAGCGGCAACAACTTATTTTGCTGTAACAAAACTATTTACAATCAACTACCTATTCATAAGTATTCAAGCCATTAGTTTGTCCGTTTATTAATTCATGCGTTTAAAGTACATCAAACTATCGGGTTTCAAGTCGTTTGTGGATACCACAAAAGTCGCTGTGCCTAATAACCTCGTAGGAATCGTCGGGCCAAATGGCTGTGGCAAGTCCAATGTGATTGATGCTATTCGATGGGTTATGGGTGAGTCGTCCGCCAAGAACTTACGTGGCGAGAGTATGGACGACGTTATCTTTAACGGCTCTGCGGTTCGTAAGCCGGTCAATAAAGCATATGTAGAGTTAGTGTTTGATAATTCTGATGGTAAAGCGCCAGGTTCCTACGCCAAGTTTGCTGAGTTAGGCATTCGGCGCGAGTTAACGCGCGAAGGTGGTTCGAAATACTTTATCAACAAAGTTAAGTGCCGCCGCAAAGACATACACGACATCTTTTTGGGCACTGGTTTAGGTCCACGCTCGTATTCAATTATTGAGCAGGGCATGGTTGGGCGTATTGTTGAATCTAAGCCTGATGATCTGCGCGTTTTGATTGAAGAGGCTGCGGGCATATCTAAATATAAAGAACGCCGCCGCGAAACTGAAAACCGTATTCGCCACACGCGCGACAACTTAAGCCGCGTGGAAGACATTATTGGCGAGCTAGAAACGCAGTTGCGTCGCTTAAAACGTCAAGCCAATGAAGCTGAGCGATATAAATTTCTTAAAGAAGAGCAGCGCAGTTTAGACAAAGAGCTCAAAACTCGACGCTGGTCAGCTCTTAATGAGCAAGTGGTGTCTCAGGATGGCAAACTAACAACGCTTAAAACCGACTTTGATGCTCAAGTTGCTGAACAACGTGGTGTCGAATCGCGTATCGAAGCCATGCGCTCTCAGCAAGTAGAATTAACAGAAACGTTAAACGAAGTTCAAGCACGTTATTACAGTTTAGGTGGTGAAGTAGCGAATGTTGAGCAGTCTATTCAACACACTATTCAAACGCGTAAGCAGAACCAAGAAGAATACGATCGCTTAGTTGAGTTAGAGCAGGGAGCGTTAAAGCACTTAGAATTAGATAAGTCTCGTTTAACCAGTGCTAGCCAGTCTATTGCGGACCTTGAACCGCAAAACGCCGTTAAAGCACAAGAGCATGATAAAGCGAAAGCTACTTTCGCTAGCACTAACGAAGCCTTTCAAAACTGGCAACAAGGGTGGGAGCAAATTAATCAATTGGTTGCCAGCCCAGAGAAAGAGCGCGACGTGCAAATTGCGCGTATTCAAGAGCAAGACCGGCGTATACAGAACATTACTCAACGTGCCGAACAAGTGACGTCAACGTTGAAGCATATTGGCGATAAACTCGACACAGAAGAAGCTCAGAGGCTTTCTCAGGCTGTGCGAAATTCGGATGCTGAATGCATCGAATTAGAGCAATCTTTAACAGGCCACGACGAAGCTATAATCGCACTGCGTACAGATTTAGAAAAAGTGCGTCAACAAGCCGACTCTGTTCGGCAAGCGTACCAAGAGAATTCGGCCACGCTAAAAGCGCTGCAACTTGCTGATTCTGAACAACAAAATGAAGAGTTGTCGCAGTGGCTCGAACGCAATAACTTAGGTGATTCAGAGCGTATAAGCGATTCTCTAAAAGTGCAAAGTGGGTGGGAGCTTGCTGTAGACACAGTCTTGAGTTCGCGCACACAAGCTGTTGCTCTAGCGAACGAACAAGATGCAGCTCGCTTGGCACAAAATGATTCGCCAAACCGAACGTGGTTTGCGCAAGCTGCTCAACAAACACCGCAAGCCGCTCGCTTAAACGCGCCAAGTTTGGCGTCAAAAGTTGATGCGGGTTCGGAGATGGTGGCCGATTGGTTACACGGAATCTACGTGGCCGACTCGCTTAATCAAGCCATGTCTTTGCGCGATCAACTAGCCTTAGGCGAATCTGTCGTTACTAAGCAAGGCGAATGGATGGGCGCGCACTGGTCGCTTTTGGGTTCTATTGGTGTGGGTGCGCAAGGCGTACTTCAACGCGAAGCCATGATCGAAGATCTAACTGAGCAGGTGGCACAATCGTCTGTTGAAATCGAGGCTCTAGATAAAGCACGTGCCGAGACCCAAGCCAAAATTAAAGACACCGAGAATCAGCGCGAGCAGCAACGCAAAGAATACCGGGCCAAATCGCAACAGCGAACTGAACTGCATAACCAGCTAGGACGTATTGAAGCTCGAAGCTCTGAGTTGCTGTCGCAACGCGAACAGTTGACGGCAGAGGATCAAACATTACACGAGCAATTGATGTCGGCTAAAGACGAAGTGTCTGCCGCTCAAAAACGGATGGAAGAAGCCAAGCAACAAGCGTCTGGCTTTGAAGAACAACGTTCAGAATTATCTTCTCAGCGCGCAGGCCTAGTAGATCAGCTTGAAGCAGCGCGACGCTCTGAACGCGAAGCAGGCGATGCAGCTCAAGCGACTCGTCTAGAAATCGAGCGCCACAATTCGAGCGTGCAATCACTGCAAGAAAGTATTCAAAGGTTGGAGGCACAATTAGCTGGGCAGAGTGCGCGCCGTGAACAACTCAGTATTGTGCTTGCAGACGACCAAGACCCTACGACTGAGTTGCGCGAGAAGTTGCAGGAACTGTTGAGTCAACGTTTAACAGTTGAAAAGGAACTCAGCGCTGCTCGAAACAAGTTGGCTGAGTTTGAGAACGACATGCGTTCGGCGGATCAAGAGCGTGTAGGATTCGACCGGCAGTCCCAAGTTGTGCGTGACTCGCTAGAGCAAGTTCGTATGAACCGCCAAGAACTGTTGGTACGCCGCGACACTATTTCAGAAGGGTTAGATGCTTCCGAAGAACAAATGTTGGAGTTTGTGTCTGAGTTAGAGCCAGATAAGAACGTGTCCGAACTTGAACAAGAGTTAGAGAAAGTACGCACTAAACTCGAGCGCATCGGCGCTGTTAACTTAGTCGCGATCGAAGAATATGAGCAGTGCAGCGAGCGCAAAGAGTACTTAGATAAGCAGCATCTTGACTTGACTACAGCAATGGCGACTCTAGAGTCTGCGATTCATAAGATTGATCGCGAGACCAAAACTCGCTTTAAAGATACTTTCGAGAGTCTTAATAAACGTTTTCAGGATTTTTTCCCGCAATTGTTTGGCGGCGGAAACGCTTACCTTGAGTTAACTAGCAATGATATGTTAGACACTGGCGTTGCAGTTATGGCTCGACCACCTGGTAAACGAAATAGCACAATCCACTTGTTGTCTGGTGGTGAGAAAGCGTTAACCGCCGTTTCTTTGCTCTTTGCTTTCTTTGAGCTTAATCCAGCTCCTTTTTGTGTATTGGATGAAGTTGACGCACCACTTGATGATGCAAATGTTGAGCGTTATGCAAAACTGCTTAAACAGTTAGCCGAGAAAACACAGTTGTTGTTTATTACACATAACAAGATCACTATGGAAGTTGCGGATATACTAGTGGGCGTTACTATGGCGGAAGCTGGTGTGTCGCGGCTTATTGCTGTTGATGTTGCTGAAGCGGCGGCGATGGCAGTAGAGTAACGGTATTTAGAGATAACGCAGGCCGTATAGAATTGTCGCTGTTTCGCAACAAGAGTGCGTCACAAGCAAGATAAAAATAGACTTTAACTAACTGTAGGCTTACGCATAACACCTTAGTTTCAGTATTATAATCACGTTTTAGTCCCAAAAATGGACCTTATTTCTAACCTAAATGTCTGATCTACAGCTGACTTTCTTAGTGATCGGAGTGTTGCTCTTTATGGGTATTGCCGCGTATTCATGGTCGCAGCTTAACCCTAAGGGAGTAAATAAGCTCAGATCACCACGGTCGCGGGCACAGAGCCGAGGCCGCTTCCAATCTGATCTAGATAATCCGTTAGAAGGTACATTAAAAAGCTCAGTAGAGCATGAAGATGGATCGGATTCACCAGGTGATGACGCTCTTGGCGATATTGAATTAGCCCATTCGCCTGAACCTCTATCTGACAATGACCTTAATTTCGACAACGCCGCTAAAAAGCCAAGTCGTGTAAAACGAGCCAAAAAGTTAGCTAGGAAAACTAAATCAGTACTAACGCGAAAATCTAAGAATGACGTTTTAGACGAAGACGATATTCTGGGTTTAAAAGAGTTGGATGTTGAACCAAGACTTATGGCTCGTGTAGCGGCGAAGCGAGGTATGGCTGCCAAGTTTAGTGAGCTTACTAAAAAGCCCTTCCAAGCTGCGTTGGATATTACCCGCAACCCAACAAAAATCGCTCAGAGTGAGGCGAGCAAAAATCGAAACGACAGCTTCGGACCTTCATCAAACTCATACGCGGATACACGGTCAAGCAACAGTCATCACCAGCAGGTAAGCGAGGGCGGAAACGGTAGTTCGAAGAATACAATTACAATACCAGCGCCGGATGAGCCACTTGAGAAGCCAGACGGTGCAAATACCAAAGGCGGGATTGTTACTGACCTTGTTGCGCGAATAAATATTAAACAACCGCTGGAGCAACAAGAGTTGATGACTCTTTTAAGAGAACACGACTACAAATTTCACCGTTCGATACATCTGTATGGCCTCAACCAATTGACTGATATTTGGTGTGACATTGAGCATGAGCAACCGTCTTCTCAGTTTGTCGATCTAGGTTTGTCAATTCAATTGGCTGATCGCAACGGTGCAATGTCTAGTAAAGAAGCGCATGATTTTCAACAGATGGTGCTCGAGTTCACCACTCGCTATGATGCACCGTTTGAGTTTTCGATGGACGTTGATGCGGCATTAAACCAGGCGCAAAAACTTGACGCTATTGGCTTGGCTTATGACTCCATGGCTGTGCTGAATATTGTGGCAAAGTCTCGCGAGGGTTTTAGGGTCGCCGATGTAGAGAGTTGTGCTCGTGATCTTGTGATGTTGCCAGACGCTCAAGGTGTGTTTATGAAAACCACTGGGCAGCGCAACGACTTATCCGTTATGTATAGGCTTGCTTGTAGTGACGGCGACGGGAATCATGGCTTAAAGCAAGTTAGTGGAGGGCATGTTTTTGACCTTGTGCTGATTATGAATGTGCCGGCAACGGGCAGTCCTGAGCAAGTTTTTCAGGAGATGATTGACGACGCAAACAAACTTGCAGTGTGGTTAGAAGGTAAGGTTGTGGATCGCAGCGGGCGGCCGCTCGCACAAAAATCACTTAATACTTTGCTAAGGCAAGTTAGTCAGATTTCATCAGGACTGCGTGCGTTAGGCGTGACACCTGGTGATGCGGTGAGTAAAAAACTCTTCTAGAGCATGAATCTCAACGGCTAATCTCTTGAGGGTTAGCGAAGTTTTTTTTGACTTTAAGCGTTAACTCACACAACGCATTTTAATACGTCTGCCGAACAGATCTGCCGAAGTTTGTGAGTGCCGTGTATTCTCAGGTTTCGAGCCAAGCATTATTAAACCTTATTGTTAAAGTGTAACGATTACCCTTAAGCCTTTATTTAGCCCCCTAATGCAAAAACCGCCTCATACAACAGCCAGCAGTAAGTACTCTCAGCGCCACGCGGAGTTGTCAGTTGAAATAGAGCTGCATAACAGTCGTTACTATCGTCACGACGCACCTCTAATTGCTGACTATGACTACGACCAACTCATGCTTGAGCTAATGGCACTTGAAGCAGCGCACCCTGAGTTGTTAACGCCTGAATCACCCTCTCAGCGGGTCGGAGGAGCCGTATTAGAGCAGTTTGATCAAGTAGTGCACGAGATGCCAATGCTATCTTTGAGCAATGGTTTTAGCTCGGATGATGTGAGCGAGTTTGACCGTCGTCTACACGAACAAGTAGACCAGCCGATAGAACACGTTTTCGAATATGTCGCAGAGCCTAAACTGGACGGCTTGGCCGTTAGTGTTTTATATGAGAATGGCAAGCTAGTGCAAGCTGCAACGCGAGGGGATGGCAAAACAGGCGAAAACATTACGCAAAATGTTAAGACGATCAAGAGTCTGCCGCTGAGCTTGGGCAAAAGAGCGCCTGCGCGACTTGAAGTGCGCGGCGAAGTGTTCATGCCTCTGGCTGGGTTTGCAGCGCTAAATCAGCGACAGTTAGATGCTGATAAAAAAGCTTACGTGAATCCACGTAATGCCGCCGCGGGCTCATTACGCCAATTAGACAGCGCAATGACGGCACAACGTCCTTTGGATGTTTTTATCTATGCGGTTGGAGTTTTTGATGACACTGAGGGCGCAGTTGGCGTTAAGCCAGAAACACACCATGCGATGCTGATGTATCTGGCTGAGTTGGGTTTACCAATTTGTCCTATTGTTGAGGTGGTTAGTGGCGTAGATGGTTGCGTTGACTACTATCAACGTACAGGCGCAAGTCGCGATCAACTGCCTTATGAGATTGATGGCATTGTGTACAAGTTAAATCGCCTAGATTGGCAACGCGCCGCAGGCTTTATAGCTAAGGCCCCGCGCTGGGCGCTAGCGCACAAGTTTCCTGCTCAGGAACGCACTACCATCGTTGCAGATATAGATACGCAGGTGGGTCGAACGGGCGCCATTACCCCAGTTGCTCGCCTCGAACCGGTGTTTGTCGGCGGAGTTACGGTGTCAAATGTAACTTTACACAACAAATCTGAAATTGAACGCTTGGATATACGCGTAGGGGATACGGTTATTGTGCGCCGAGCGGGAGATGTAATACCGCAGATTGTGTCTGTTGTGAGCGAGGCGCGCCCAGCCAACGCACATCCATATGAGTTCCCATTAGTTTGTCCTATATGTGCTTCGGATGTTTTGTTTGAAGGCGCGGGGATTATTGCCAGATGCAGTGGTGGCTTTCGTTGTGCTGCACAACGAAAGCAAGCGATAAAGCATTTTGCTTCACGCAAGGCCATGGACATTGATGGATTAGGCGACAAGATTGTTGATGCTTTGGTTGACGAAAAATTGATACACGATGCGGCGGACCTTTACACGCTTAACGCAGAAACGGTGATCAACCTAGAAGGGTTTGCCGAGAAATCTACTGATAAGTTATTAGCGTCTATTGGCGCGAGCAAAAAAGCAGAATTATCGCGCTTGATTTTTGGCTTAGGAGTGCCGCAGGTTGGTGAAACTACCGCGGAGCAGTTGGCGGAGCATTTTGGATATCTCGAAAAAATCTATACCGCTAAAGCAGAAGAGTTAGAACGGTTGCCCGATATTGGCCCGATCGTAGCGCAAAGCGTCGTCGACTATTTTGGCTCACAGGCTAATCAGGAAATGCTCAAGCGCTTACTCGATGCAGGCGTCGAGTACGACAAGGTTGTCACAATATCCCGAGAAGAGGGTGGGGAGCTACCATTGGCTGGTCAAACGTTTGTGTTGACGGGTGCCTTAAGTTCGATGTCGCGTTCTGATGCCAAAAAAGAATTGCAAAAACTGGGTGCGAAAGTAACCGGGAGCGTCTCTAAAAACACGAGCTGTGTGGTCGTTGGAGCAGATGCTGGAAGTAAGGCAAGAAAAGCCGTTGAGCTCGGTGTAAAGGTAATTGACGAGGACGAGTTCACGGCGATGCTGTGATGCAAATTACGTTTTAACCTATGTTTTCACTTGAGCGTTGAAATTGCTACACAGAGTTAAGGCTAGTGGCGTTGTTAAACAGTGAAAATATCAACGGCAGACGAACAACGGCTAAGATCGTGAGTTAGTTCTGCGTTGCTTCGCGCGTTCTAACGAAACGATGCGATTGCTGCTTTTTACGGTGCTTTTAGTATCACTCTTGGCGCTATTTCGTTCCCACGCTAGATTCTTCTTTTGGATGTGGCGATCATGCTCAACACCAATTGCTCGTAGAGACGCAGCATTCGTGCCAAGACCTTTGGCCTCGTCCTCGTAAAAAGAGCGACCCGCTTGCTGGGGCATATCGTCGTTGTGCTTTGCATATACGGTGTTGATACACCAACCCACTTCCTCGAGCAGCTCAATGTCGAGAAGGTCATCTTTGCTCTGACCCTGCAACATAAATGCAGCTTCTCCAAGAACATCAAGTGTGGCGTCAAGATCAATGCGACTGTCGAGGTTTTTGCATCGACTGCGTTTATAGCTCGCACGTAATACTTCTTTCAACGACGGAAGAGCAAATTGTTGGTTACCACAAAAACTCTCGAGTTTAGTCGCGCTAGAGTCGACCTGTAGGCGCGCGCTGCCCAACTCATCAGCGCAATACACCCAAAAGCGTCGAAAAGACCAATTGCATTGCATATATGGGCTATTTTTAAGCATTGATTTTTATTCGCTATGATAAAATTATGGGCCGTTTTAGAGCCTCTTAGTATCTCAAACCGCACTTCATGCGAGCGATTTGATGTTTATACTAAATTGCTGAAATCACCAGTGTTGACGTTTCGGTTTTTTTTTAGTAATTGAGCAAACAGTAGATCATAATCGTTTAACTTTGGCAAAGGTCTGTGCGTTCTGTAAAGCACCGATTTTTAGTCTTGGAATTGTGGGGGGGGGATTACGTTGCGGCGTCTAACCTACTGCTCGTATTAACAATATCTTTAGTGCCTTTTAACGATAGCTTTAAATAAAAGGTGCTGTTCTGCAGAACGGCACCAAAACCGTCAGCGCAGGGCACAGCCTAAGCTGCACACACCTTTAGAGTGTAGAGAGACAAAATGAGTGACAAACTAGTTAACGTAGCGATAGTTGGTGCAACTGGCGCAGTGGGGGAAACGATTCTTGAGGTGCTTGAGGAAAGAGACTTTCCGGTCGATCAAATTTTCTTATTGGCAAGTGAGCGCTCTGCCGGGCTAACAAGAAAGTTTAGAAATAAATCGATTAAAATTTTGGACCTCGCCGATTTCGATTTTTCGCAAGTTCAAATAGGCTTGTTTTCAGCGGGTGGAGCTTTGTCTGCGGAGTACGCGCCCAAGGCTGCCGCGGCAGGTTGTATTGTGATCGACAACACGTCCCACTTTCGTTACGACGATGACAAACCTTTAGTTGTACCTGAAGTGAACGCCCATGCGATTGCCGATTACAAGAAGACTAATATCATAGCCAATCCAAATTGTTCGACTATTCAAATGGTGGTTGCGTTAAAACCAATTCATGATGCCGTTGGCATTGAGCGAATTAATGTTGCTACTTACCAGGCCGTATCTGGGTCAGGTAAGGTGGCTATGGAGGAATTAGCAAAACAAACCGCGAGCTTGTTGAACGGTAAGCCGATAGTCTCAGAAGTCTACCCTAAGCAGATTGCGTTTAATGTTATTCCACAGATTGATGTGTTTGAGGATAACGGGTATACCCGAGAAGAGATGAAAATGATTTGGGAAACCCAGAAAATCATGGGCGACAAATCGATTCAAGTTAATCCAACGGCGGTTAGAGTTCCCGTTTTTTATGGCCATTCTGAAGCGTGTCATATCGAAACTCGTGAAAAAATTACGGCCGATCAAGCGCTTAAGTTGTTGCGAAAAGCACCTGGCGTTAAGGTTTTGGATAAGCGAAAAGAGGGGGGTTACCCAACGCCTGTAACAGACGCTTCGGGTAAAGATGCCGTTTTTGTGGGTAGAGTTAGAGAAGACGTTTCGCATCCGCGCGGTTTAAACCTTTGGGTTGTGTCAGACAATGTTCGCAAAGGCGCCGCCACTAATAGCGTTCAGATAGCTGAGTTGCTGGTCAAAGATTACCTTTAGCAAAGAGAATGTGTGGAAAGGGGGGTTATGGCTTCGTTCATTTTGGACGAATACATTTTATTCAGAAGTTAGTTGGCAGATTGCGTGAATCTTGCCTAAAACTTATGTAAGTTGTTACAATGTGTCGCTAAATGCTTAAGATTAAAGAGATTTTTATAATAAAAAACGGTATAAACAAGGTGACGACTAAATTTTCGTCTTAGACAAATGATTTAATCACAAACCACGTACTTTTTTATGATGAATATGGGGTTGGTCGTCATTGTCTATTATTGAAGATGATGTTGGATTTGTTGAAGCAGTTATTGGGCGGTGCTTTTAACGATTGAAAGAATTTAGGTTTCTGGGTTTAATTCCATGCCATCTATCCGTTTATAAGCACTTTTTATAATAAGTTGTGATGGCAAATGTGGAAGGGGTTAGAAAATTGGGTCGTTTTTATATTGCCCGTTTTCTATGGTGTTGATAGGTTAAATAGCCAAAGAATGTAAATACATTTCTGCAGCATAATTACGGTTTAAAGAAAAAGAATAAATGATGGCTACACAACGAGTATTTAAAGTAGTAACTGCACTAACTACAAGCATGGTTGCTGGCCTGTCGATGAGTATGGCATTTGCACTTGGGCTTGGCTCTTTAGAAGTGCAGTCTAATCTTGATCAACCGCTAGATGGGATAATTGAGTTACGTCTTGCGCCAGGCGACGAAGTTGCCTCGATTGATGCACGAATTGCGTCTCGCGAAGAATTTGAAGATTTAGGCATAGATTATCCAGAATACTTGGGCTCAGTGAGGTTGTTGGTTGAAGATCGCGCCGGTGTGGCCGTACTAAGGCTGTTAAGTGATTCAATTATTAATGAACCGTTTGTTCATTTACTTGTTAGAGTCGATTGGTCGGGTGGTAGCTTTTTGCGCGAATATACCGCTTTAATAGACCCTCCAATCTATGCCTCAGAGACTCCCCCCGCAATTTCTCAGCCACGCGCAGTTGAAGACCAAGTTAATGCTTATACCAACGATAGTTTACGAGGGCTAGAGCCTCTGGAAGACGTCGATACAGAGGCTTTAAGTACTGAGCCTGATGGCTCTGTAGATGAGGTTATAAATCAGTCTACGAGCGAACTTTCCGAAGATTATACTAAATCGAGTGATTACATTTCTTTTGAGGATGTACAGGCTTCGGGTGACACATCTGAGGGCTATACCGCCGAGTCTCTCGATGAGTATGCGCAAGATACAGATGCCTTGTACGGACCTGTGGTTGCAGGTGAGTCTTTAAGCTTAATAGCATCCGAGTTACAAGCACAGTTTCCTGATTTGAGTATCTATCAGATTATGAAAGTCATGTTCGAAGAAAATCAAAGTGCCTTTATAAAAGGTAATATCAATGGCTTATTGAAAGGCTCTATATTAAAGATTGGCGATATCAACGCCATTCGTGCCGTAGAGCTTTCTGACGCGCGAGAATTTTACAGAGACCAACTTCAAGATTGGGACCCCGCATATCTAATTGCCGGTTCTGACTCTAGTGATGACGGCGTTCGCGTCTCTCAAGACGATTATGCGTTTAGTGACGAAGTAAGTACTGATGGATACCAATCTTCTGGAGACACGTCTGCAGCGAGCGCGAGCACCTCTGATGCATTTAGGGTGGGTGCGGCGAGTGATGCCGAGACTTTTGTATCAAGCTCACAGTCTAATTCGCGAGAAGGTGAAGTCATAGCCCTACGTGATCAAATCACTCAGTTGGAGACTTCGTTGGTTTCTTCATCTCAACAGAATCAAGAATTAACCGAACGAATTTCTATACTTGAAAGCCAACTTACAGATCTTAATCGATTGATGGCGCTTGGTGTTGAAGACGCCGATATGGCCAATTTGGAAGCAACTCTTGCAGCTCAAAACAATTTACAGGACATTAGCGATTCTACTGGTAGCAATACTCAGCGCGATTCTAATGCGAACTCAGTCAATGAGCTCAATGGAGATCTGCATGACGAGCGCAATGGCCAACTTGATGAGGAGCTTAGTGTAACTAATGCGAACAGCGGCTTTGAAGTACTCGATCTTGATGCGCAAGACCTCGAATTAAATGGTAACGCCGAACTGGATAACGGAGAAGGTGGAATCGAAGAAATTGATAGCAGCGGTGCCGACGTAAATAAACCAAGCCCAATTAAGATTAAAGGCAGTCAAGGCTTTATCGGAAATGCTTGGGATGCGGTTCAAGACTCTGGGTTGGGTCGGATCATTGCTGGAGTTGGCGCTTTACTTTTGGCGGGGCTTGCGTTGCTCGTATATCGTCGTCGACAAGCTGACGAGGAGTTTGAGGTAAGCATGTTGTCTATCGAAACGGCGACAACAATAGATCACCCGGGTGACGAAGAACCGTCGGGTTTTGATGTCTCGGTATCTGAAGAGGTGGGCAGCAAACGTGATAAAGAAACATCATTTTTAACTGTTTACAGCGACAGTGATGCTGTTGTTCAAGCTGATGAGGTTGATCCTATTGCCGAAGCTGATGTTTACATAGCCTATGGGCGTGATGAGCAAGCCGAAGAAGTGCTCTTGGATGGGGTCGCAACCAGCCCAACAAGAATCGATATTAAACACAAGCTTTTGGCCCTCTATCACAAGAACGAAAACATACATGGTTTTGAACGCGTAGCTGAAGAGCTTTATGCACAACGAGACATTGTTTCCGATGCTGATTGGTCTAACGTTATTGCGATGGGTCAGGAGATTTCACCTGATAATCCACTGTTTGATGATGCAACTGCCAACGCTACTGCTGCATTGGCGCCCAGCGCAAAAGCGGCTTCGCCAGATTATGCTACGCCAAGCGAACCTGTCGGAAAAGACTCAGAAGAGGATTCAGATAGAGTAAATACCGATGAGGGTGCTGGACTAGTGAGGTTTGATGATGTTAAAGACGAGCATAGTGAATTAGACGACGTCGAATTTAATGCGCTGGATGTTCCTCCTGCAAGCAATGGCGGCCGTGTGCAAGCGCAGGAGCTGGCGAGTGCTAAGGACGCGATTGCTGCAGATGACGAAATTGACCTTCTGTATGATTTAGACGAAGAGCTAACCTTAACCGCTGATGAAGTGAGCTACGATATTGACGACAGTGTATTGTTTGCTGATGATGACACGCCGGATTTGGACGAAGAGGCAAGTGTTTTGGAGTTCGAAGAACAATCAAATGTGGATGCAGGAAATGCTGACTCCATGCGCAGTGATACGACGCAGCAAATGAGTGACTTGGATGTTGCATCTAGTTACGACGAAGCTCGTACCCAGTTTGAGTTGGCCAAGGTGTTTGTGGACTTAGGCGACGAAGATGGTGCAAAAAAGATTCTTAAAGAACTCGCTAAGTCCGAAGATATCGACGACGATGTTTTGGCTGATGCGATGGCGCTCCTCGACTCGATAGATGCCTAGACCTACAAGTCTAGGTTTATACGGAACTTTCACCAAGCTTGACTGCTATGCTGCCGGTTACAACACCGACTAATTGACTGAAAATGAGGTTCGCAGCAAGAGTTGAATACGATGGACGGGCTTTTAGTGGCTGGCAATCGCAAAAAGGTGATGTGCGCACGGTTCAGGCGCGTGTCGAAGCGGCGCTTAGTAAAGTTGCTAATGAGCCAGTCTCCATCATTACGGCGGGTCGTACCGATACCGGTGTTCACGCTACTCACCAGATTATTCATTTTGAAAGTGACGCCCAACGGACGTTGTTCGAGTGGTGTCGTGGTGCAAATCGTTTTATGGATCGTGACGTACGTATCCATTGGGTGCACGAAGTCGATCAAGAATTTCACGCAAGATTCTCGGCAATTTCAAGAAGTTATCGCTTTATTATTTATAACAATGCTATCGCACCCGCCATCAACCGGCATTACCTAACGCACGAATTCAAGCCTCTTGACGCTCAGGCGATGGTTGCCGCTGGGCGCCATTTATTAGGCGAGCATGATTTTTCAAGTTTTAGGGCAGCTGGTTGCCAGGCCCATTCACCAATCAGAACCGTAAGTCATTTTGCTTTGGGTGGTTCAGGGTCGTACATTTGGTTCGACATATCGGCAAACGCGTTCTTGCAGCACATGGTGCGAAACATTGCAGGCGCTTTAATCGATGTTGGTTGCGGAAAACGCAGTGTCGATTGGTTCGAGACTCTGTTTGAGCTGAAAGACCGAACTAAGGGTGGCATAACAGCGGAGCCGTGTGGCTTGTATCTGACTGGAGTTGACTACCCAAGCCAGTATGATTTACCCAGTCGTCGCGCTACTATTACGTTTTGGGATTAGCGCTCTTGCGTACTTACAGTTAACTGACACATTCGTCTTGCTTGTTGTTTGAGCAAGACCAAAGTGCCTTTCTAATAGGCACGGTTTTTAAATAGCACGGCTTTCAAATGGCACGAACTAGAATCAAACTCTGTGGAATGACCAACGCCAATCAGGTGCGTCAAGCTGTTGACTTAGGTGTAGACGCAATAGGCATGATTGTGAGTGCTAATAGTCCTAGGGTTGTATCTATGGAGCAGGCGTTAGCCATAAGAGCTGTTGTTCCTGCGTTTGTGAGTTTGGTCGGCGTGTTTGTGGACACTCAAGCGACAGACATAAATTCTATGGCGGCCGAGATGGGCTTAGACGTTGTGCAGTTACACGGTGACGAATCACCTGAGATTCTGGAATCATTGAAATTTCCGTCTATCAAAGCTATTCGCGCGCGCGATGCCGAAACTGTTCGCCAGGGTATAGCCGCGTTTTCTGAGTCTAGAGCGATCTTATTAGACCCTTACCATCATACCCAGCACGGGGGTACAGGCCTACGACTGGATCAGTCCCTGTGGCCGAGGCATGAGGATAACCCATACCAAGCACGGTTAGTGTTAGCGGGTGGGTTGTCTCCAGAAAACATGTTTGAATCACTGCAGGTGCTTAATCCCTTTGCGGTTGATCTCAATAGTGGCGTTGAGTTAAGCCCTGGACAAAAAGACATGGTGCGTCTAGCCGCAGCGATACTAGAAGTTCAGCGCTATGATTACGACTCAAACAATTAGGCCTATTTACCCTCATGTCTGATGCACCCACCACTGCTGATCGCCTAAGTACCGTTGACGACTGGGTAGAGTATATCCAGTCTTTGCATGTTCGTGAGATCGAGCTTGACCTTGGGCGGACTAAACAGGTTTACGAACGGTTGGTCCCTCAAGGTCTTAGGTCCCGAATTATCAGCGTTGCTGGAACCAACGGTAAGGGCAGCACTGCACAGCTACTTAACCATGTTTATCTGAGTGCTGGCTATTCGGTAGGTAAATACACGTCGCCACATTTACTGCGTTTTAATGAGCGCATTCAAATTGATGGCAATGATGTAAAGAATATAGAATTAATCGGCGCTTTTAAGACCGTAGAAACGGCTAGACAGGATACTCCTCTTACCTTTTTCGAGTTTGGTACGCTGGTTGCTATTGAACTGTTTAGGCAAGCAGATGTTGACGTGATGATAATGGAAGTAGGACTCGGTGGGCGCTTAGACGCTGTCAATATTCTGAATTGCGACTTGGCGATAATAACCAGCATATCAATTGATCATTCGGCATGGCTTGGCAATACGGTTGAGCAAATTGCGTTCGAAAAAGCAGGTATCGTACGTTCGGCTAAACCTGTTGTTATCGGGGAAACCCGTTATGACAAGCTAGTTCAAGAGTCGTGTAGAATGCGCGGCGCGATTTGTTATCAGCTTGGAGTTAACTTTGCTTACAACGACCTTTATGGCGAGCAAGGTGATGATAAAACAGAAGGGAATACGGTTGACTTGCGTTGGGATTGGCGAGGTACCGACGCCCCTGAAGACACATTTTCAGCTGCCAGTAATCACATACATATCAAGGGGATACCACTTCCCTTTAAGCAGCAAGGAGTTCAATTAAATAACGCAGCGTGCGCAGTGCAGGCCGTTACTTTACTTCAACAGTTTTTGCCCGTATTGCCCCAGGCAATTCGAGATGGTATTAGTGCTGCGCACATGAGGGGGCGATGCCAAGTTGTGTCATATGAACCAACGGTGCTTTTAGATGTTGCCCACAATGAGGATTCGATTAATGTGTTGAATAGTTTCCTTAAGGCTTTGCAAGTTAAAGGAAAATTGATAGCGGTTTGCGGCATGCTTAGGGATAAAGAAATAGCCCAAAGTTTGACTCAAATTGCACCCAGTATTGATGTCTGGTGTATAGGCTCAATTAAAGGAGACCGGGGTAGTCCGGCGTCTCATATTGCCAAGATAGTAGAAGGTTTTTACCTAGAAGGCTCCTGTGGCAAATCATTGCAACATGCGAAGCGCCTGGTCGATTCGAACATTGAAATGGTCGGCAACGGCAGTATTCAACAATACGAGTCGATAGATAGTGCCTTTGACGCAGCATTGTCGAATGCTCAAGCAGACGATTGTATCGTGGTTTTTGGTTCCTTCTATGTGGTAGCTGATATACTTGCGCGACTTTCTTAGTAGCACATTTACCAGACAAGATAATAGAGCAAGGACGGCGCTACCCGCCAGTTGCTTTCTCTGTTCAGTTTGACTTAATTTTTGATAGAATTTTAGCAATATTATTACTTAAATAAATTTTGTCAGTGGCCCGCAAATAAATAGTAACGCAATTGATCATGGAACAGGACTTTGAACTTAAGCATCGTTTAGTCGGCGCTGCGGTATTGATCTTTTTTGGCGTACTGGTTCTACCTTGGTGGCTAAGCCCGCCTGTTAAAAACACTTCTGCAAATACTAGTGATTCCAACTTGTCTGTAGACTCCTCAGGAGTTGTGAAAAATGAAGATGAAGCCGTATTAGGGCCAGACCTTCTGGCGGCTTTGGCTGCTGAGCAGGATGTAATTGGAGAGGGCGAAGAATCGGTGTATGTGTCGCGGATCACACCGTTAGATGAAGGAGAGTCTGCTATCTCGAACGCAGCCAGTCCTGGGGAGAACTCTAAGGTGGAAGTGGCTGTTACCGAGCTCAAGAGTGCTGCTGAGACAGACGTCAAGCCAAAAGTAACTAAACCTAAACCTGCTCCTGTCAATACTAAACCCCTACAACAGGCTGTCGAACAAACCACATTAACTCAAAAAACGGCGGCCGATAGCCTTAGTATTGAAGTGGGGTGGGCTGTTCAAGTAGGTGTGTTTACGGATCAAATTGGGGCAGGCAAGGTAGTTGACGACCTAAAAACTAAAGGCTTTAATCCGAAGACGAGCGTTGTTGATACCAATAAAGGTCCTAAAACAGGTACGCGAGTATGGCTCGGGCCGTACGAAGCCAGAGTTGATGCAGCTAAGGCTAAAAGTAAATTGACAGCTAAAACCGGTGAGCCCGGATTTATCAGGACTTATCCTTAAAGTTGCAGACTATTACCTTTGAGTAAGTTTAAATTAGATATAGTGTTCCCAATATTATTTAGCTAAGTATTCTGGCGTTTCTAGGCCTTTAAACTTAAGCGGTTAGGCGATATCGGTGCGAAGTAAAGCGCTGAGTAAAAAGCAGTAAATAACGAACTAAGAAGAGATTTATATGGGTGGTTTTGACTGGATAATTGCGTTGGTGTTTGTGGTCTCCGTCGTAGTTGGTATGTGGCGAGGGTTCGTGAAGGAGGCCCTGTCTTTAGCTTCATGGATTATGGCGTTTTGGTTGGCGATCGCTTTTTGCCACGAAGCCGGTGACTTACTTGGTCAATACGTTAACATCCCAACCGAAACGTTTAGAGTTTGGGCTGGTTTTGCTCTAGTGTTCGTATCCACTTTGTTTGCGTTTGCAATGCTGAGCATGTTCTTAACTAAGGTTTTCTTGCATGGCCCCGTAAAATCATTAGACCGAATTCTTGGGATTGGTTTCGGCGGTCTTAGAGCCGCAGCGGTTATTGTTCTGCTTATGTGGGTTGTGCGCGCCATGGGCATGGACGAAGGTGATTGGTGGAACAATTCGAGTTTCTTACCAAGGTTCGAACCGGCACTTGATTTTTTTGAGCAACAATTACCAGAGAGTTTACAACGTGACGCTGGTGCTGATCCTTTGGCAGAGACTGAATTGCTCAAAGGTGTGATAAAAGAGAACCTGCCCGCAGACGTATTACCAAGCTTAGAAGAATTAGATGGAACTGCTTCTGACCAAAATGGGTCTGAATAGTCAGCGTATAAAATCGTAATGATGTATCATTCGCCCTGAACTCGACCAAACTTTTTCTAGATCCGGAACAAGACATTATGTGTGGTGTTTTAGGCATTATTGGTAATTCCCCCGTTAGAACCACTCTATATGATGGCTTAACGGTATTGCAGCACCGCGGGCAGGATGCGGCGGGCATCATGACTTGCGATGATCAAGGTCAGATAAACCTGCATAAGGACAACGGTTTAGTCAAAGATGTTTTTGGCTTTCGAGATATGGAGCGGCTTAATGGTAACGCGGGTATAGCCCACTGCAGGTACCCTACAGCAGGATCTAGCTCTGCAGCCGAGGCCCAACCATTTTATGTAAATTCCCCATTTGGTATTTCGTTGGCGCATAACGGAAATTTAACCAATGCCGCGAAACTTCGTGAGCGCATCTTTCGCGATGATCTGCGCCACGTAAACACCAATTCTGATTCCGAAATTTTACTAAATGTGCTCGCTCACGAAATCTACAATACGATCGATCGTGGCACTCAGCGTTTAACCAATGAAAACATTTTCACTGCGATGCGTGGCGTTTTTGAACGTTGCCATGGCGGTTATGCGGTTGTTGCGTACGTGGTCGGTGTTGGTATTGTCGCGTTTCGAGACCGATTTGGCATTCGCCCTCTTATATATGGCTATCGGGATACCGATGCCGGACGCGAGTACATGGTGTCTTCCGAAAGCGTTGCGTTAGACAGTCAAGGCTTCACAACCGTTGCCGATGTAAGGCCCGGTCAAGCCATCATATTCAGTCACGATGGCGAAGTTGATAGCGAGATATGTGTTGATGCGCCGACTTATGCGCCGTGCATATTTGAGCAAGTGTATCTTGCACGACCAGATTCTATGATCGACGGTATCTCTGTGTACCGTACGCGCATGCGTATGGGCGAAAAGCTAGCGCACAAAATTGAGCGTGAATGGCCCGACCACGATATTGATGTTGTTATACCCATTCCTGACACTAGTCGCACTTCGGCTCTTGAAATGTCGCAGGTGTTGGGCGTAAGGTACCGCGAAGGCTTTATTAAAAACCGCTACATTGGCCGAACGTTTATCATGCCGGGTCAAGCCGAACGTAAGAAGTCGGTGCGTCAGAAGCTAAATGCTATTGACTTGGAGTTTCGTGGTAAGAACGTGATGCTAGTCGATGATTCAATTGTACGCGGTACAACGTCTAAGCAAATTGTGCAGATGGCACGAGAAGCGGGCGCCAATAAGGTTTATTTTGCATCAGCGGCTCCACCGGTCCGATACCCAAATGTGTACGGTATAGATATGCCAGTTGCTTCGGAATTGATTGCCAATAACCGAACGGTTGAGCAGATTCAAGAATTGATCGGTGCAGACAGACTGTTCTATCAAGATCTCAATGATTTGGTTGAAGCTGCAAGCGAAGGCAATCCTCAGATAACCGAGTTTGATACATCTTGCTTCAGTAAAAAATACATTACTGGTGACGTTACGCCTGAGTATCTTAAGGATTTAGAGGATGCGCGTAATGACAATGCCAAGCAGGGCTTTAGTCCCAATAGAAAGAAAAGTACTAAGACAGCCACTTCCGCATAATTAGTATGTTCTGTTATTCTATGATCATGCCATGATGTTATCTTTAGTTTGTATAGAGGATCTAGTTTTAGTCTTTGCATTTCCGTAAAGCCTAATTTCAGAACTTTAACTAAACCCCTTAACGCAGGAAGTGATCTAGATCTTGCCCCCTTAAACGATGAGCAGTAAAAAGCCACCATTAGACTTAACCGATTTATCCATTGACACGCTGGCGGTCCGAGCGGGACAAAACTCAAGCGAGTTTCGCGAACATAGCGAAGCTATTCATGTCACTTCAAGTTTCACATTTGATTCTGCTGAACAAGCTGCGAGAGTGTTTGCTGATGACGAAGCGGGCTTCGTCTATTCGCGCTTTAGCAATCCTACGATCTCGTCCTTTGAGGAAAAGCTGGCGGCTCTAGAGGCTGGAGAAACCTGCGTCGCAACGTCGTCAGGTATGTCTGCAATACTTGGTTTCATTCTAGCGAACTATTCAAGTGGTCAACACATCGTATCTTCAAGATTTGTATTCGGTGCCACTAAGGTTCTATTTGATGACCTGCTCGTAAAATTTGGTATTTCCGTAAGTTATGTTGATGGCATCAACATCGAAGAGTGGTTAGCCGCGCTTCAAGATAATACCGGCATGGTGTTCTTCGAAACACCAAGCAATCCAACGATGACTTTGATCGACATTCAAGAGGTTAGTCGCTCAATTAAAGCAGTTAATAAGTCGATATCAGTGGTGGTTGATAATTGTTTTTGCAGCCCAATTATTCAACAGCCGATATTGCTCGGTGCTGATGTAGTCGTGCATTCAGCTACAAAATTCATCGACGGACAAGGCCGCTGCATTGGCGGAGCTGTAGTTGGCCCCGAAGAGCTTGTAGGCAAGCCAATGCAAAAACTAATGCGTACAGCTGGCTTAAGTACAAGCCCATTTAATGCTTGGGTGTTTTCTAAAGGTTTAGAAACATTAGGTGTAAGGGTTAGACAAGCTTCTGAGAACGCTCTAACCATAGCGAGTGCTTTTGAAGCGAGCGGGCAGTTTCTTTCAGTTAACTACCCTTGGCTCGATTCGCATCCTCAACAAGCCCTTGCCAAGCGTCAGCAAAAAAGCGGCGGCGCAGTAGTGAGTTTTGAAGTTAAAGGAGGTCAGAGTGCCGCGTATGAGCTAATTAACGCAACTCAACTCTGCTCAATCACAGCAAATTTAGGGGACACTAGAACCACGATCACTCATCCGTTTACGACAACGCATGCGCGTTGGAGTGAAGAGTTGAAGGCTGAGGTTGGAATTAGCCCTAGTCTTATTAGACTAGCTGTTGGTCTTGAAGACCCACAGGATATCCTGCGAGACCTGGGCTTAGGCTAAAAACGAGTTTTTAGAGGTTTGAGTCCAGATAGGCTGATTTAATCCAAAGGGCAAACCCTGCTTTATTAGAGGGCAAATCTAAGGGCTTCTCTTCTTAGAGTTTGCTATTGAAAACTGCACAAAGCTCCTGCTTAGATCTGCAAGAACGCATTCAAGCTAAGAATGCTCGTTTCTAGTTCACTAGCATCTTGCGAATACTCTACTTCGATAACGCCGTATTCGTTGATTCTAAAGCCAATGCCTATGCCTGCTGCAAGTGCAACTTCTTCCCCAGCCACTAATATTTCACCGCTGTTGGTGAGAATTCCAAAGGGTGCGTTCTTAATACTGCGGTCTATGTAAGAAAGACCGCCTTTAACTTTGAAGTACAGTTTGCCTGGAGAGCGGTAAGTAAAGAATAAGTTGACGATATCGCTTTCATAAGTTGTGCCTGAAGTCCCCAATAGGGAGTCAAGTGCAGAGACAGCTGTTTCATCAGTTTGAATATACTCAAGTTCGACTGTTGATGAACCTCCATCTCCTACAGGCCTTGCGAACTCATAACCCAGTACAATGCCTACACCTTCTGCATCAGGAACTTCGGCAATATTAGGGTCAACGTTGGCTACTTTGGCACCGATAATCCACTTGCCGTCAGCTGAATAACCGAATAGTGGGCCACTTTTGGATTGCTGCGCCAATAGTGTATTGGGTAAGGCTATTGCGAGCAGTGCAGTGGTAATCAAAAATGCTTTGGTATTTGCTTTCATTGCGTGAGTCTAATTAGTAAGTGATTTTTATGCGCTGGAAATCCAAGCGCTGAGCGTTAATTTTTTAATCGAAAAACAGACCGTCTATATTTCTTTATCACCAACTTGAAAACTAAGCCTTGCGGCGACGATATACAGTCTTCGCGTTCGATAACACTGGCTGTGATGCCTAAAATTGCGCATATTTAGCGCTGATTGCTCTCTAGACCTTTTATTAGACATCAAGTGCTTTTAAAATTCTAGTTGATAAAGTTGTTATAAGTCTTTATGCGCAAACAAGTTTTGTTGTTTAGTTTTGTCCAAATTGGAGAGTTTTTTGAAACCTATAGCGTCCGTTTTGTTTGTTTTGCTGGTTGTTCTGCAGATACAGCTCTGGTTTGGTACGCATGGGGTTTTCAAGCTGCATAACCTCGAAGATGCCATCGTGCAACAAATAGATATTAATGAACAATTGGCCGCACGTAACCAACAGCTTCATGCTCAGGTAATTGAGCTAAAGGAAGGTCGAGAAGCGCTTGAAGATAGAGCGCGGAGCCATTTAGGTTTTATAAAGGAGGGTGAAGTGTTCTACCGAATCATTCCTGCGGCCGATGAAGCGGCATCTAGCTCAAATTAAACTCTAGAGTCAATGCTAATGGCTTTGCTTAATTGCTTTGATTAACTCCATTAATCCACTATTTTAAGTCGCTAGTTTAGAGTTCAACTTTTTCCCGAAATTTTACTCGGAAAATGATTATCCATAAACTCAGTTAGACTAAGCTGGTGTTGCTTAGCTCTGCCGTTGCTTGGTCTACCTTTAAATGGCTATCCGTTTGCCCCCAATCACCTAAAACCGTCCGTGTTTTGGTTGTGCCGTCGACTTGATAAGTGTGCACCTGTTGGCGATGAGTGTGGCCATGAATCATGTTGTTTACATCGTACTTAGAAAAAGCATCAAGAACAGCCTGTTCGTTCACATCCATAATAGTCATGCTGACTTGTGTTTTGTGTTGATTGCTTTGTTTACGAGCCATGTCGGCCATTTCAATTCTTTGCGGAATGGGCTGCGATAAAAACATGTCGCACCATTGATCGTTGGTAACCATTTGTTCGCGAAACTCTTGATGAGCAATATCATCGGTACATAAGCTGTCGCCATGTAAGAGAAGGGTTGGTGTTCCATATAGATCCACAACAGTTTCGTCCATTAATATTTTAAAACCACTTGCCTTTGAAAACTCATCGCGTACTAGAAAGTCTCTGTTGCCCGCAATGAAATAGCAGGGTGTTTGTTCTGCGCGTACGCGCATAGCGTCCAGAACTGGGCCCACGCCTAACATTGAAGCCGCGTCGTCACCAATCCAGTATTCAAACAGATCACCAAGCACATAAACGGCATCGGCGCCTGAGCATGTTTCGCCCAGAAATTTTAAGAAGCCTGCTGTGATTTGTGGCTGGTCTTGTTTCAAATGTAAATCAGAGACGAAATAGGTAGCCATTAAGTTGATCTCAGCTGTAAACAATGGAGTCTATTGTAAACATCCCCTCAAGGTAAAACCATACGCATTAGAGGTCTTGTTTGTGTTGACCCTAATAGAAACGCCTTAGTTCAACGAATTTGCGATAAGTAAGCCTAAGATTTGCCTCATGAATAGTATAAATAGGCCCTTTTTCTGAATACCGATTTGTAACTCACGGTCTATCCTTTAGACTTTGGCTAATAAGCGATAAGAAACGTTTATTTTTTTGAGGTACGACTTTATACTCATCCCTCAAGCGCCATACTTAGTGGCGTTTTTTTATTGCCATGTGACGCGGGGTTTAGTCCACGTTATGGCAATCATTTGTTCGGTTTTTAGACAGCACTTAAACAACGACGTTGGCGCACACTAGAGCCGAGCTCAATTGAATTTGAATTTGGCCTTATTGCTAGATTTCACTGTAATAATACGGTTTAGGTCTGGTAAGAGGGTGTGGCTCATATTATTAAGTTTTAAATAGTTAACTGGAGAATAAGGTGCAATTAAGCGGCGCTGATATAGTTGTTAAAAGCCTAAAAGAAGAGGGCGTTGAATATGTGTTTGGTTACCCTGGTGGTGCGGCCTTACATATCTACGATGCGTTTCATCGACAGGACGACGTAAAACATATTTTGGTTCGCCATGAGCAAGGCGCAACGCATGCTGCCGATGGTTATGCGCGTGCAACGGGTAAGCCTGGCTTGGTCATGGTGACTTCAGGGCCAGGCATTACCAATGCGATTACCGGGCTTGCCACTGCGTACATGGATAGCATTCCTCTTATCGTTCTGAGTGGTCAAGTGATGAAGCCATTGATTGGCTATGACGCTTTTCAAGAGATCGATGCGGTTGGCATTAGTCGCCCCTGCGTCAAGCATAATTTTTTGATCCAGAATGTCGAGGATATTGCCGAAACAATCAAGCGCGCTTTTCATATTGCTACTACAGGCCGGCCCGGTCCGGTGCTAATTGACATTCCAAAAGACATCACTGCGCAAGTAACAGAGTTTATTTACCCTGAGTCCGTAGAGATGCGTGCTTACCCACCTGTTAAGTTACCGCCCTTAAGCGAGATTGTTAGTGGTGTTGAGGCGATGTTAAACGCCAAAAAGCCTATTATCTATTCAGGTGGTGGTGTGGTTCTTGCTAACGCACAAGAAGAGCTACGCACCCTCGTAAGGTCGCTTGGGTTTCCGTGTACTAACACATTGATGGGACTCGGTGGTTATCCACACGACGATCCGCTGTTCATTGGCATGTTAGGTATGCATGGAACATACGAAGCAAATATGGCAATGCACGACGCAGATCTAATCGTCGCGTTAGGCGCTCGTTTTGACGATCGAATTACGGGGACGCTTGACGGTTTTGCACCTAATGCTAAGATTCTTCATGTTGATATTGACCCTTCGGTCATTGATAAGAATATTAAAGCAGACCTTCCCATTATTGGTGATGTTAAAGATGTTCTTAACGGTTTTAACGCTGAGCTAAAGCGTAGGCGTAAGGATATTAATCCTGAGCTTACGACAGAGTGGTGGGGGCAGATCAATGAATGGCGTAGCTACGACAGTTTGTGGTACGACGAGAGCGATACGATCATTAAGCCCCAATATGTGGTACAAAAACTACATGAGGTGACAGGAGGGCAAGCCTATGTCACATCCGACGTTGGTCAGCATCAAATGTTTGCTGCACAGTTCTATGGGTTCTCGGACACTCATCGCTGGATCAATTCTGGCGGATTAGGAACTATGGGCTTCGGCTTACCTGCAGCAATGGGCGTTAAGTTTGCCCACCCAGATGCTGATGTCGCATGTGTTACAGGTGAGGGCAGCATACAGATGTGCATACAAGAACTGGGGACTTGTAAGCAATACGATTTGCCCGTTAAGGTGATTAATCTTAATAACCGTTATTTGGGTATGGTTCGTCAGTGGCAAGAGTTTAGTTATGAAAAACGCTATTCAAATTCCTATATGGATTCGCTACCCGATTTTGTTAAATTGGCTGAATCCTATGGTCATGTTGGCATGCTTATTGAAAAGCCGGGCGATGTTGAAGGCGCTTTAAGAGAAGCTTTCGCGCTTAAAGATCGCTTGGTGTTCATGGATTTCATTACAGATCGAGAGGAGAACGTTTATCCAATGATTGAGGCCGGTAAGGGCCATCATGAGATGCGTCTTCGTCCTGGTTCAAAGGCGCAATAAGGAACAATATGAAGAATAGGAGCAAATTATGCGTCATATAATTTCAGTGCTGTTAGAGAATGAATCCGGAGCCTTATCTCGCGTTTCTGGCTTGTTCTCTGCTCGTGGTTACAATATTGAGTCACTCACAGTTGCGCCCACTAATGATCCCACACTGTCGCGAATGACCATTGTGACAATTGGAGATGATCGCAAAGTTGATCAAATCGAAAAGCACTTAGGCAAGTTAGTAGATGTGGCTGCGCTGCAAGATATTACAGTGAGTGATCACTTAGAACGCGAGATTGTTTTAGTTAAGGTGCAAGTGCCTGATGATCAGACGGTCGCGTTCGAGCGTGTAGTAGGGGCGTTTAATGCTACTGCGATGCATGTTGCTGATGATCAATATATCGTCGAAATGAGCGGAAGTTCAGAAAAGGTAGACGAGTTGATTAACAGCTTCAAGATTACTAAAGTGATCGAAGTCGTACGGTCAGGCGTGATTGGGCTTGCGTCTGATGCCCGCGTGCTCAGCGTGCCATCGCTTTAGACTGATGTTGCCAGCCTAAGCCAATTTGACCGGCTTAGACTAATGTTGCTAGTGAAGATTAAAGTTATAGTATCGCCACTCTCGAAAAATAAAAATTAGACGGACTAAACTATGAAAATTATTGATAAACATCCGCGCTTAGCCCGAGAAGGCTGGTTCTATGTTGCGCTTACGCTGTTCGCGGCCGTATTAACGTCAAGCGTATTTGTTTGGTGGATCGCTGCTCTTTTCTGGGTAATAGCAATTTTTGTATTGCAGTTTTTTCGAGACCCTTATCGTCCAATACCACAAGACGCCGGGGTGATTGTGTCTCCTGCGGATGGAAAAGTTATTTTCACTGGATTGGTAAAAGACCCTTATTTAGACAGAGAAGCGTTCAAAATCAGCGTGTTCATGAATGTGTTTTCGGTTCATTCTAATCGTGCGCCTGACGCCGCAACTGTTAAGGATATTTGGTACTCTAAAGGTGCTTTTGTTAATGCGGCGCTGGATAAAGCATCCATGGAGAACGAACGTAACGCAGTCCATTTTGTGACACAAGGCGGGTACGATGTTGTATCAGTGCAAGTTGCCGGCTTAATTGCGCGCCGAATCCTTTGCTATGTCGACAAGGGCCAAAGTTTAGATCGTGGCGAACGCTATGGCTTTATTCGATTTGGTTCTCGAGTTGACCTGTTCTTACCCGCTGATTTTGATATAGGTGTAAAACTAGGTGACAACGTAAGCTCTGGCTCTTCTGTTCTAGGGCGGTTCTAGTTAAGGGCGTTTTGGCTGAGTACAGTTTACTGCAAAGCATGTTGAGTACCTAACCTCGAAACGAGTTGGGATCGTTAAGAGTAAAATGTCTCGTTTTAGGCATGTTTGGTCGGCTTCGCACGAATTGTTTTAATCCATGAGATGTCGTTAACCAAAGGGTGAAACTATCAACAAGGTTGTTATACTTAATTTATGAGTAAGGATACTAAGATTCGATCAATTAGATCAGATGACCCAGTTGGGCATCAAAACGACTCGGATGCAGTATCGGTTCAGGGGCGTGCGAAGGGCATATATGTCTTGCCTAATCTGTTTACAACTGCGGGATTGTTCGCTGGTTTTTACGCGATCATGCAGGCACGAGTAGGACATTATGAAGCGGCTTGTTTGGCGATTTTTGTTGCGATGGTAATGGACATCATAGACGGTCGGCTCGCCAGGCTAACTAATACGCAGACAGAATTTGGTTCCCAATACGACAGCTTGTCTGACATGGTGTCGTTTGGCGTTGCACCTGCGCTATTGCTATTTGACTTTGTTTTGCACGATCTTGGTCGAGTTGGAAGTCTCATCGCGTTCGTTTATATTGCATGCGCGGCGCTTAGGTTAGCGAGATTCAATTCAGCAAAAATTAGCGACAAACGGTTTTTTATGGGAGTTCCCAGTCCCGGCGCTGCGGCTATGGTTGCAACTGTAATTTGGGTAATGGTTGATTACGGCATTAGCCCTCATTATTTTAGTTATGCGTTAGGCTTATTGATGTTGCTAATGGCCCTTGCCATGGTCAGCAATATTAAGTATCGCTCGTTTAAAGATGTAGAAGTGCGCGAACAAGTGCCTTTTATAGGCCTTATTATTTTAGTTATTGTTATAGCGATAATATATTTGGATCCTCCCTTAGCTTTTTTGTTGATTGGGGGTAGTTACATTTTTGGTGGTGCTGCCGTATACGGATATAAGAAGATCACCAAGTTTCGACGTCGCGACTCAGCGGAGAGCTAATGTTGTTACATGGCAGTATTGTCGCCCTTGTTACTCCAATGCAGCACGATGGCGCGATTGATTATTCGGCATTAGAGCGTCTAGTTGAATTTCATATTCAAGAAGGTACGCATGGCATAGTTGCTGTGGGGACCACAGGTGAATCTGCAACGCTTACAGTAAGCGAACACCTCAAGGTGATTGAAAAGGTTGTGCAGACGGCACATGGGAGAGTCCCCATTATTGCGGGTACTGGCGCCAATTCTACCAATGAGGCTATCGAGCTCTCACGCCGCGCAAAATCGGTAGGAGCTGATGCGGGGCTTTCTGTTGTTCCATATTATAACAAGCCTAATCAAACTGGGCTCCTAGCTCATTTTACGGCTATCGCGGATACAGTTGATTTACCGCTTGTTATGTACAACGTGCCTGGTCGAACAGTTGCAGACTTGCACAATGAAAGTGTGTTAAAACTTATGGAGCACGCAAATATCATTGGTCTAAAAGACGCTACAGGAAATCTGCAACGCGGCCGCGAGTTGTTAGACGCGAGCCAAGGCCGTTTAACAGTTCTCTCGGGCGATGACGGTACTGCACTTGATCTGATGAAGTTGGGTGCTAAGGGCGATATTTCGGTAACGGCTAATGTTGCGCCAAAGCTAATGAGTCAGATGTGTGGAGCCGCGCTGGAAGGCCAGTTCGAAGATGCTGAAGGGTTTGACGCTCAATTGCGTGATCTTCATAGGATGCTATTTGTCGACTCCAATCCCATTCCTGTTAAGTACCTAGTGAGTAAGATGGGGTATACTCGCAATGTGTTAAGACTACCCCTGACGACTGTATCGACAAAGTTGGCCAAACAGCTGGATGAAGTTCTCGATGCCCTTGTTGATAAACCTGTGTAGCCACTGACTAATATTACTCACCAGAGCCAGCAGATTTGCTTGAAAGTGACTGATGACATCCATTGAAAATAGAGCGGTATTTTTTAAATCAGTTAGGCAACTGACTTACTCTAGTGGTTTAAATTCTATAGCAACGTATGGCATTTCAAAATTGGCCATTTCAGAGACTTTTTATTAAGACAATAACTATACCAATAATTAAAAAAATGCAGAGCAATCGTTATTTGAAAAGTTTAGACACTGGTTTTAACCAGAGTGTTTCACAGACATCTACCAAATTGTCTAGTCGCGCCACATTACGGCTAGTCAGATCGTGTGTTGGTTTGCTTGTTTGCAGCGTGTTTTTAGCGGGCTGTGCAAGAGATAAGGCGATTGTTTCAGAGGACAATAGTATTGATTACCGTTCAGCGGTTTCCTTGCCACCCCTGATTAAGACATTACCTAGTACAACTTCGGTTGACAACGCTGCAGCGTCGACATCTGTGGCTGTGAGTCAAGCAGAGGATCAATCTGCCCCCGGAGCTAGCGCTCAAGAAGAAGCCGATACGACGAGTCGATACGAGTCTGCAAATGTTGTTGCTGAACCTTTGGCTGCTGAGCTGGTTAGCGAGCCCGTGTCAGATCAAGATGAGGTACGCGCAAACTCCATAGCGGCCAGCATTATAAACACCCGCGACAATACTTCGCGGCTGCAAGTTGAAGCACCGCTGAATACGGCTTGGACTTTCGTGCTCGCTCAAGCCCGAGTGGCTGGAATGAGTATTTTCTCTAGGAACGTTGCTGATTCAAGAATGTTTATAGGCTGTGCGAATATCCCAAAAACAAGCACGTCTAAGAAATCTGGTCGATGGACTTTTTTCAACCGAGACAAAAAAGCCGATGCGGCTCAGTATTGTTCATTGAAATTGCGTAAAGATGGTGCAAGAACACAAGTTTCGGTTTTAGATACCAACGGATCTGAAGTAGATTCTGAATACGCAGAACCGATTTTGGCTCGCCTAGGCGGTTAACAAATCTTAGTAATGCTTAGTCCAATGCTCATAAAGTATTTAGTTGAGTCTAGGAAGAAAGCATCAAAGCTACTAGAAAGTAACAACAGGACTAAAATACAAACAGACTCCAAGCGCGGCGGTTCCTCAAAGGCTTGCAGTTAAATAGTAACGGTTTGGAACACTTGTTTTAAACCAATTTAGAGCAAAGAGACACACAGATGCAAAGAGGAAAACAACTCTATAGTGGCAAAGCTAAAACAGTTTACGAAAGTGACCGTAACGATGCTTTGATCCTTCATTTTCGCGATGACACTTCGGCATTTGATGGCGAAAAGGTTGAGCAGTTGGCGCGCAAGGGCATTATTAATAATCAATTTAACGCCTATGTCATGAAGCATCTAGCTGATGCCGGAATCGAAACTCATTTTCTGGAGCTGTTGTCAGCCGACGAATCTTTAGTGAGACGTTTGGACATGATTCCTATTGAGTGTGTGGTACGTAATCGTGCAAGTGGTTCGATGACTAAACGTCTCGGCATCGAAGATGGCACTATTTTGGAACCACCGACATTCGAATTTTTTCTGAAGGATGACGCGTTACATGACCCAATGGTCAATGAGTATCATATCGAGACATTTGGTTGGGCCGATGCGGATGATGTAGAGAGTATGAAAGCAATCACCTTTAGAGTGAATGACGTACTAAAGGAATTGTTCGCGTCAGGCGATATGTTACTAGTAGATTTTAAACTCGAGTTTGGCAAGCAAGACGGTAAGATTTTTCTTGGTGACGAGTTCTCTCCAGACGGTTGTCGAATCTGGGATTCCGTAACTAAAGAACGTATGGATAAAGACCGTTTTAGGCGAGGATTAGGCGGCGTGATCGAAGCCTATGAGGAAGTTGCTAAAAGGATTGGATTAGAGCTCTAGTGAGCAATAAAAGCATGCAAATCGAAAGCCACCATTTGGTGGCTTTCGTTATTGCATACAGGTAAACAGCGATGGTTCATTATAGGGGTGAATATGTTGCGACTTAGAGGCAGTCAAGCACTGTCAGATTTTCGAATTAATAAAACTCTTGAGCGTTTACGTCAGGAGTTTCCGAGTATTCAGAGTTTGGATTCTGAGTACCAGCATCTTATTGATGTGTCCACTCAAGACGGCCAGCTAGAAACCGCTGATCTGCAAAAGCTTGAGCGTTTACTCAGCTATGGGCCTGCTCGACCAGACGTTACCTACGCGGGGCTAAGAATCTTCGTGCTGCCACGACTAGGCACTATTTCTCCTTGGTCTACCAAAGCAACGGATATCGTCCATTTGTGCGGCCTTGACCAAGTGAGTCGGGTAGAGCGAGCCATTGCATTTTATGTGCAAGCGCCTGATTTACAGTCATTTGACCCGCAGCGGATAGCGGCCTACCTTCATGACCCAATGACTGAGTCGGTAGTGTTTGAGTTGGATGATGCCCAAGCCTTATTTAATAAGGCTGAGCCAGCACCGTTATCTGAAATCGCGCTCCTCGAAGATGGTGAATTGGCATTGAATGAGGCTAACTCCCGGTTGGGTTTGGCTTTATCTCCCGATGAAATTGACTACTTATTAGAACAATACACGGCGCTGCAGAAAAACCCGACGGATGTTGAGCTGATGATGTTCGCGCAAGTTAACTCTGAGCACTGCCGGCATAAAATTTTTAATGCAGATTGGTTATTAGACGGCGACGAACAAGAGCACTCTTTGTTTCGCATGATTCGTGAAACACACATGCAGAACGAGTACGGCACAATCGTAGCGTACTCAGACAACTCTGCGGTCTTGGCGGGTAGTAACGGAAAGCGCTTCTTTCCAGACGCTAAGACAAAAAGTTATGTTAGTGCCGAAGAACCCATTCATATTCTGTGTAAGGTTGAAACACACAATCATCCTACGGCTATCTCGCCATTCGCTGGTGCCGCTACAGGTTCTGGCGGCGAGATCCGCGATGAAGGAGCAACAGGACGTGGTTCAAAACCTAAGGCCGGTTTAACGGGCTTTTCGGTGTCTAACTTGCGAATTCCAAATTTACCACGACCATGGGAAACAAAGGAATACAAACCTGCGCGCATTGCGTCACCTTTGCAGATTATGTTGGAAGGTCCCATAGGCGGAGCATCCTTCAATAATGAATTCGGTCGACCTAATATATGCGGCTATTTTCGTACTTTTGAGCAATCGATCGAAAATGAAGATGACGTTCGGGGGTACCACAAGCCTATAATGCTGGCTGGCGGTCTCGGTAATATTAGGGAACCGCACGTATCTAAAGACAGAATTCCACCAGGTGCTTATATTGTTGTTCTTGGTGGCCCCGCTATGTTGATTGGTTTGGGTGGTGGTGCAGCATCAAGTGTTGCTTCAGGCGAGAGCACAGAAGATTTGGATTTTGCATCTGTGCAACGGGGTAACCCCGAGATGCAACGTCGTTGCCAAGAAGTGATTGATACCTGCTGGGCGCAACGCGATGACAATCCAATAATTTCTATTCATGATATTGGCGCGGGTGGTTTGTGCAATGCCGTGCCGGAATTGGTTGGTGACGCAGACCGAGGTGGCGTATTTGATTTGCGTGAGGTGCTTAATGACGAGCTCGGAATGACCCCAATGCAAATCTGGTGCAATGAAGCTCAAGAGCGATATTGCATGGCCGTATCGCCTGAGCGCATTGAGGAATTTAAAGCGATCTGTGATCGCGAGCGCTGCTTATATTGCGTGGTCGGTGTAGCTACAGAGCAACAAGACTTAGTGCTCAATGATTCTCATTTTTCTGATGGGGAAGGGCGGCAAGCAAAGCCTATTGATTTGCCCATGGAAACACTATTTGGCAAGCCACCTAAGATGGTTCGAGACGTCGTCAGTGTGCCACGCAGTACTAAGGAAATCGATTTTGCTGATATTAGCCTTGACGACGCGGTTAATCGTGTTCTGTCTCTGCCTACGGTCGGAGATAAGTCTTTTTTGATTACGATCGGCGATCGCAGTGTTACGGGCATGATTGCCCGCGAGCAAATGGTCGGGCCTTGGCAAGTACCTGTGGCTGATGTGGCTGTTACAACGGCTGATTATTTTGGTCATCGTGGTGAAGCAATGTCACTTGGGGAGCGTACTCCTTTAGCGAGCCTAAATGGACCTGCTAGTGGACGTATGGCAATCGGTGAGGCGTTAACTAACCTGGCTGCGTCTAATGTCCGAGCAATGCGCGAGATTAAATTGTCAGCAAACTGGATGGCTGCATCTGGTCATTCAGGCGATGACGCAGAGCTGTATCGCACGGTTAAAGCGGTTGGTATGGAGCTTTGTCCTGAGCTTGGAATCGCGATTCCCGTTGGCAAAGATTCCATGTCTATGAAAACTGTGTGGAATGACGAAGGCGGCAAGCAGCGCAGTGTTACTGCGCCGGTGTCTTGTGTCATTACAGCGTTCGCACCGGTCGATGATGTTAGGAAAACCATCACGCCGTATATCCGCAACACCAGCAATTCTTTACTATACTTTTTAGACCTAGCAAATGGCGAGCAACGTTTAGCGTGTTCGGCTTTGAGTCTAGTCTATTCGCAAGTTGGAACGCGTGTTCCTGATGTGGATGACAGCGCACGATTAAAGAGCGGGTTTTTGGCGATCCAAGAATTGGTCGATCAGGAGCTGCTAGAGGCGTACCACGACCGCTCTGATGGTGGTTTGTTAACATCACTGCTGGAAATGGCGTTTGCGAGTCGCATAGGCTTATCGGTCACTGTTCCTGACGGGCAGGATCCTTTGAGTTATTTATTTAACGAAGAGCTTGGTGCGACCCTCTGTATTTCGAACACGAATATAGGGGCAGTGCGTACCGTACTCGCAAAACATGGACTGGAATCAGCTCTGACACAGATTGCTGAAATTAACGAGTCTGGTCAGGTAAGTATTGCGCAGTCAAGCGAGACATTGTTTAGTCATGCCCGGCAAGACCTCCACCTAGTTTGGTCAGCCACTAGTCACGCGATGCAGTCACTTAGAGACAATCCTAAATGCGCAGATCAAGAATATGCTCGACTTATTGATACCTCCGATAAAGGTCTCTACAGTCAATTAGTGTTTGATTCTAAAGAAGACATATGCGAACCGTATATCGGTAAAACCAAACCCAAAATGGCGATATTGCGAGAGCAGGGCGTTAATGGGCACATGGAAATGGCCGCAGCTTTCGATCAAGCAGGCTTTCAGGCTGTTGATGTCACTATGACCGACCTAGTTGAGCAGCGGTTTGACCTAGCACAAGTGCAGGGCCTAGTGGCTTGCGGTGGGTTCTCTTATGGAGACGTGTTAGGAGCAGGCGAGGGCTGGGCGAAATCAGTTTTGTTTAATACTGGCTTGTTTGACCAGTTTTCAGATTTCTTTGAGCGGAGTGATACTTTCGCTTTGGGAATCTGTAACGGTTGTCAAATGATGTCAAATTTGAAGCAGATTATTCCTGGAACAGATCACTGGCCACATTTTGTCCGTAACGAGTCGGAGCAATTTGAGGCACGTTATGTGCAAACCCGTATTCCTAAGACAAATTCGTTGTTTATGACTGGGATGCAGGGCTCAGAGCTTCCAGTTGTATTGGCACATGGCGAAGGCCGTGCTGAGTACAGTAGTGGTGTTGTGTACCGAAACGACCAGAGCGTAGCTTTGGAGTACATCGATCATCAGGGTAAAGCAACCCAAAGTTATCCATACAATCCAAATGGCTCGGCCAATGCCGTGGCGGGATTGTGCAATGACGACGGTCGAGTGACGATTATGATGCCTCACCCAGAACGGATGTTTCGATCGGAGACAAGTTCTTGGGCGGCGGATGATTGGGGGCACTATAGCCCTTGGATGCGTATTTTTAGAAATGCGCGTAAGTGGGTAGACTAGTTATTTGTTAAATCTTTGCTGGCTAAGTAAATAGCCAGCGTAAGTTTGCCAACGGACGTGCCAGTGTTAATCTGCACTGGCTGAATCGATACCTCGTCTGAAATTTTTGCTCTTATAGCGTCGCCATTATTTTTTCTTTCATCACCCTAACTACCTCTGCGGTAGTTGATGGTGAGCAAGCATCCCCGGCGATAACATGTTGACCCGGATCTTCTGAGTTATTAATAGAGTAGAAACTGGTTTGCGCATTGTTATATTTGCGCGCCATTTCTGGGATCGCTTCGACGTCGATGACTTGATCATTTAGTGAAAATATAAAGTGTTGCGGTGTTGTAACGCCACTGACGTCTATTTCATTTACTTCGTCAACGAGATTAATCATAGGCATAATCGCGTCCAGAGAGTATCGCTCGGTCCAGTATTTAGAGTGCAGTTCATTTTGTGGAATAAAGTAGTGCTCTTCGCCATTAAGCCACTTAGCCAATTTTAGACCCCAATCCCATCGTAAAATTTCTCCACTAGCGTCAGCTAATCCAAAGTTAGGAGACACTAATATGCTCATTAAAACCCGATCTAATGAAGGTTCGTCTTGGCTGGTTAACCAGGTTGATAATGTGCCGCCTGTAGATGCACTAATTAGAACCACCCTTTCTCCAATTAACTTACCAATCTCGAACGCTTCAACCGTGTCGCGTTTCCAGTCTTCTACATTGCCATCGGACATGCCAGCATTCCCGCGGCCGTGACCTCGCAGACGCGCAAAATAGATGTTAGCACCAAGCTCGGCACCAAGGTTTTCTGTTACGGGGCTTAGTTCGCCTCTTGTTGCCGAAAAGCCATGTAGATAAACAAGAGCAATAGGCGTTTTTTGTACGCCATCGGCCCACAGAATTTCACGTTGAGTGCCGCCAACAATATCTGGATACTTGGCTTCTTGTTGCTCGATATACTGATCCAACTCCGTTATATCCAGTGCGCTGTTTAAGACAGGGCTATACGCAAAAACACGATCGCTTTCAATTAGGCTTACTAAAACTAAGGCGATTAATAAAAGTCCAAACGTAAAACGATTAGTGGGCGAGAAATGGTGTGCTGATTTCATAGAATAGCTATTAGAGGCTTATAGGGCATTTAAAGTAGACTAAAGAGTACCTGAAAATGTTTAAAGCTAAAAGATTAACACCTAAGTCTGTCGACTTGAGGCTTGCAAGTTGATATTTTAATTATTAGACCATTTGTTTGAATTACGGATATATCTATTTTGTATTGATCTATTGTTGTAATGATTTATTGTTGTATCAACGCGGGGAGCTTATGAGAATCACAAGATTACAGATTTCTTTAGTGGTGACTATGTGTCATGTTAGCCTTAGAGCGTTGATGTTCTCGGCTGGTGTAATCTTTGTTTGCCTAGCAAGAGCGAACGATTCTATAGCCCAGTCAGAGGACTTAAAAGAGCAATTTTTGTGGCAGAGTCAAGACCAAGTAAAGGCCGTTTTAGGAGAACCGAATTCTGTGCGTCTACCCGTTGGCACGCATGCCGAATACACCCTATGGGAATATGATCAAGTGATCGTGGCGTTCGCAAATGAGCGCGTCTTTCATGTTTTCGACAAAAATGCTCTGCGCAAGTCTGTAGAACTTGATTCGGAGTGAGGCTACGAAGCACCTGGCAACAGAATGTTTTCTAATACTTTTGTATAAATTTCAGTCAACAGCTCAGGGCTATTGGCTGGAACGTATTCGTTTATCATATGTATGGATGCATTGATTGGCCCGAGTTCAACGACCTGAGCGCCGGTAGGTGCTATAAAACGCCCATCTGAGGTGCCACCGCTAGTTGATAGCTTTGGGGTATAGCCACAGCTTGATTCAATAGCCGATGCACAAGCGCCGACTAAGGTACCTTTTGGTGTTAAGAACGGTTGGCCGAATACGCGCCACTCGATCTCGTAATCTACCTTCATTCCATCTAGTTCCTGCTCGATCCTAGTAATGATTTCTTCTGACGTTATCTCAGTCGAGAAACGCAGGTTAAATACGATGTGCGCATTTCCGGGAATGACGTTGGTGGCGCCGGTACCTGAGTTAATGTTAGAAAACTGCAGGCTAGTTGGTTGAAAGTATTCATTTCCAGTATCCCACTTAATCTCGCTTAGGGTGCTAATAACGTGTGCGGCGATCGGAATAGGATTGTCGGCAAGATGTGGGTATGCGATGTGGCCTTGGGTGCCATTTATCTTAAGTTGGCAGCCAATCGATCCCCGGCGGCCATTCTTGATAACATCGCCGATCCGATCAGTAGAACTAGGTTCGCCTACTAAGCAATAATCAATTTTTTCGCCACGGGCTTCAAGCGTCTCGATTACCTTAACAGTGCCGCACGTTGCAGGTCCTTCTTCGTCAGATGTAATAAGAAAACCGATAGACCCCTGGTAATTAGGGGTCGTGGCTACAAATTGTTCGGCTGCAACAACAAAAGCAGCCAGCGAAGATTTCATGTCTGCTGCGCCGCGGCCATACAACTTGTCGTCGATGATCTGTGGCTCAAACGGCGGGGTATTCCAACTATTCTCATCGCCAGTCGGCACAACATCAGTATGCCCTGCAAATACAATTAATGGTTGCTTTGCTCCACGACGAGCCCAAAAATTACTAACAGAACCATGCGAGTCTGCAAACGGCATACGCTCGATATTAAAGCCTATTGCACTAAGCCGCTCGATCATCAGGTCTTGACAACCGCAATCATCAGGCGTAATTGATCGCGCAGATATAAGTTCTTGAGTTAGCTTTAGGGCTGTATGCATAGTTTGTGTTGAATTTTGGTTTCGGTAAACGTTTTGATTAAGGTGCTCAAACTTGGGCTCAGGAGAACCCCTTGGGACATTTAGTCTTCACGAAGCAGCTCATTTATACTCGTTTTAGAGCGCGTCTTTTGGTCGACCTTTTTAACAATCACGGCACAATACAAGCTGTGTGTCCCGTCTTTAGACGGAATTGAACCTGACACAACGACTGAGCCTGCTGGGATACGGCCATAGCTTACTTCACCTGTCTCACGGTCAAGAATTTTAGTACTTTGGCCAATGTACACCCCCATAGAGATCACGCTGCCTTCTTCTACAACGATACCCTCAACAATTTCGCTACGCGCGCCAATGAAGCAGTTGTCTTCGATAATTACGGGGCCCGCTTGCACTGGCTCTAGAACACCACCAATACCAACACCACCAGATAGGTGAACGTTCTTGCCGATTTGTGCGCACGATCCAACAGTCGTCCATGTGTCGACCATAGTGCCGCTGTCGATGTAAGCGCCTATATTGACATAAGACGGCATTAGAACAGTTCCTTTAGCCACGTAAGATCCTTTTCGAACCGTTGCTGGGGGAACTACTCTCACGCCATCCTCGCGAAACTGCTCTTCAGTATAATTCGCATATTTAAGTGGCACCTTGTCGTAATAATTTGATTCACTGCTTGGCATTACTTGGTTGTCGCGCAATGCGAAAGACAACAAAACAGCTTTCTTCAGCCATTGGTTCACCTGCCATTCTCCATCGATTTTTTCCGCGATTCTGGCGTTACCTGAGTCTAACAAAGAAATGGCGTATTCAACCGCAGTCTCGATTTCTGGGTGAGGACCACTGCTGGCTAGAGTGGAACGTATTTCGAAGGCGTTTTCAATTATGTCTATAGTCGCGTGCATGGCAGTTAATTTGGAGGTTGTTGTGGCGGTTAACTAGATGTAGTTGGAGTGGTTAAATAAATAGAATTGGAAAAGAAAGGTTTAGGTAGATAAGGCGTCGGCAATTTCTGATTTTAAAGTGTCTAGTAATTGAGCATCATCTTTAAGTGGTTCTCGATTTATGCGTCGAATAAAGAACACGTCTTCTGCTCGTTCGCCAAAAGTGGTGATTCTCGCATTCACTAATTCAATCTGATGTTCTTGGAGTATTAATGCAACGTTGTGCAAAAGCCCTGGTTGATCTTGAGCTTCGACCTCAAGAGCCGTCAGTTTCGGATGGTCAAAGCCAAACTCTACATAGGGTTTGATCGGAAAATGTTTTAATGCTCGAGATGTTCGTTTTCTTGATATTAGTTTCGATTTCTCAGTGTTAAGAATAATATAACGAATGCGTTTCTCTAAGTCGTCTAAGTAAGGACGGCTTTTGGCATCGCTTAAATCTAGAATATGGGCATTAAAAGTGTATAGAGCGAGGCCGTGCTTAGTAAGCTGCATACGGGCTTCGATAATATTAATTTCAGTATCGTCGAATGCATGAGTAACTCGAGTTAGTAGGTTTTTTGAAGCAGGTGCCACTACAAACAGCATGTTCGCTTCTAATCTTTCGCTGTAACGTACAGACACCAGTGGTAGGTTCAGTGCTGACGAGGATCTCAGGCTAACTACATGCCACGCTAGATAAAAAGGTTCGTTGCGCAGAAAGTAATCGTTGTACAGTGTAGACCAGAATATCTCTGTGTCTCGTCGTAGTTCGTCACTTTCGCCGAGTTGCAGAATGATCTTTTCCATGGCCGAACGTTTACGGTCATCAACGTGCTCTTGTTCATCCGCAGGCATCTCAACGCCCGCTCTCAAAGCGTTTCTTGTTGCCGTGTAAAGGTCGAGCAATAACTGGCCTTTCCACGCATTCCAAACTTTCGGGCTAGTGCCTCTAATGTCAGCCAATGTGAGCAGATAAAGCGCTTCGAGATGCTCGATGTCTCCCACAATGCTGGCAAACTCTTTAATTACCTCAGGGTCTGAAATGTCTCGGCGCTGCGAAAAATGCGACATCATTAAATGATTTAAGACCAACCATCCAACAAACTTCGCATCGTACTCGCTCAAACCATGTTGCAAACAAAAGTCCACCGCGTCGGTTTCGCCCAAAACAGAATGATCACCGCCCCGACCCTTGGCAATATCATGAAAAAGAGCGCCAATAAACAAACGCTCTGGTTTATAAAGTTTGCTCAAGATTTGACTGGCGACAGAGTACTCATCTGTATATTTGCGCAGACGTGTTAAGTTGCGCATCACCATCAATGTATGGCCGTCGACCGTGTAGACATGAAATAGATCATGCTGCATCTGCCCAACAATAGCGCCAAAAGCCGGTAGATAAGCGCCTAGCAAATCATAAGCATTCATTCGCGACAGGGCGTTAGTAAGCCCTATGCCTTCGTGCCTAAACATGGTGATGAATATTTGCTTGGCTTCTTCGCTATCTCTAAATTCGTTATCAACTTTGTCTAAGTTGGCGCGGATTGAACGAATGGTGTCTGGGTGTATGGCCGTTATTTTTTGTTCTTGCATTAGCGCGAACATTTTTAACATTGCGATTGGTTTTTGCTCAAACAAATCGGGGGCATTGGTCGCAATGGATTTGTCCACCAGTACAAAGTCATCGTCCAACTTTTTGTGGCGAGATAAAATTGACCAGGACGAGTTCTTAACCCTGTAGGCAGAAAGCAAAACTTCGTTAAGATAAACAATTTGTTTTGCTGTTCGGTAATAGCGCTTCATTAACTGCTCAACGGCAAGCGATGTTTCGTTATCTAGATAACCAAAATCTTCAGCTAATGAACGTTGCGCATCAAACAGAAGCCTGTCTTCATGCCGTCCTGCGAGCAAGTGTAATCCTGAACGCAGCCGCCAGAGTATATTGCGGGCTCTAATCAACAAGCGATATTCGTCGTCGTCGATGTGGCCTTGCTCCTTCATGTCTTTGAAGCTGCGTACTCCGTAATGTCGGTTGTAGATCCAGAGAATGGTTTGCAAGTCTCGTAATCCGCCCGGGCTGTCTTTAATGTTGGGCTCTAGCGAATAAGCTGTACTTTGATGTTGTTTGTGGCGCTTTTCTTGTTCTTCATGTTTGGCTACAAAGAATTTTTCGGCAGGCCAAATCCGCCCTTTTCGAAGTTGATCATCTACTGTTTCAAAACGCGATGTTCCTCCAACCAGCGTGCGCGCTTCTAGCAGATTGGTCATAACCGTGACGTCTGAGCGTGACTCACGCGCGCATTCCTTTACGTTTCTGACGCTGTGGCCTACGTCCAAGCCTATATCCCATAGAAAACGCAAGAAATGTTCAATACAGAGGTTAATCTCGTCTGTCGGTTTGTCGTCTACCAAAAGGAGTAGATCGACGTCGGAATGGGGGTGAAGTTCCTCACGCCCATAACCGCCAACCGCTAAAAGTTCAATTTCTTCGGTGCACTTAAATGCGTGCGCATGACTCGACCATGCTTGGATCACTACTTGATCAATAGCCCACGTAAACTTGCTAATCAGTTCGGCTGCGGATACACCTTGGTTTTGGTGTTTTTGGAGCTGCTCTAGCGCACGTTTAACGGCTTTTTTGAATGGGTCTAGGGCAGGGGTACCGTCATCGCGCAGAGTTTTTTCTACCCTGTTTTTAAAGGTTGTGACGTTGAGAATTTTACTTTTTGCAAAATGCATATTGAAACGCTAACCGGTAATTGAGGGGCTCTCGTGTAGGTAATAAAGCTTCTACGACGTATGGCCTTGGAATGGATTATTAAGTCAAATTCGCTTTGTTTACTGTGCTCAAAAATTTAAGCAAAATATAGTTGGTAGTAAGGCATCGTTTTTAGATAGACAAACAACGCTGTTTGTACGAATTCTATTTGCTCTTGTCAGCCACTCTTGCAGGTGTCTCTTGCAAGTAACGTTGAAGGTTGCTTTAGACCAGCAATTAGTCAGGAAGTACTGCATCGGCCGAGTTAGTCAATATTTCATAACCGTCGGATGTAACGAGTATTGTATGCTCCCATTGTGCTGACAAAGAGTGATCTCGAGTGACTACTGTCCAGTCATCAGCTAGCAATCTTGTTTCCTTTCGCCCGACGTTGATCATGGGCTCTATGGTGAAAATCATACCCTCAACAAGAGTCATACCCGTGTCAGGCTTGCCATAGTGCAGTATCTGCGGTTCTTCATGAAAGACTCGCCCTATACCATGACCGCAGTACTCTCTAACGACGGAAAAGTTATGACTTTCTGCATGTTGCTGAATTACCGAGCCGATATCCCCCAAGCGTGCGCCAGGTTTTACGGCTTGTATTCCTAGCATCATAGATTGTTTGGATACTTCGCAAACACGCTTAGCTAAAACGCTAGGCTCGCCTACGTAATACATGCGGCTATTGTCGCCGTGATAACCGTCTTTGATTACCGTAATGTCGATATTAATTATATCGCCTTTTCTAAGTTTCTTTTCACCCGGAATGCCATGACAAATGACATGGTTTACCGATGTGCAGATAGACTTAGGAAAGCCGTTGTAGTTAAGGCATGCAGGGATTGCATCTTGCTGGTCTACAATATAATCATGACACAGTTTATCGAGAGCAGCCGTCGTTACGCCCGGTTTAACGTGAGGCGCAATCATGTCAAGCGCTTCGCTCGCCAAACGGCCAGCAACACGCATCTTTTCAATCTCTTCAGGGGTTTTTATAGAAACGGTCATGCCAATTTAACTGCGCGATTATTAACCCAAAAAATAGGGCTAGGTTCAAAGGCGCGCAAGTATAACATGTTGGGCTTTTTGGTAAGCTAGAAAGGCTGTTTGATTTTGCTGAAATTGATGAGCAAAACAACGCAAATATGTTGTTGCAAGCGCAGGGCTGTGGTATAAACGCGCCTCACAATAAATCTTCCAAGAATCGCTACGCGTAACTGGGTGCTTTGCAAAGGTTTATGTTGTTGATTTTAAAGCCTTTTTGGCTAAATCAAACATCATCATCCATTGTTGAGTTAGCTACGCCGATTGCCTTGGAACTGTCATAACCCAATAATGGAGAAATACAATGACTGACGTTACTATGCGTGAGATGCTCGAAGCGGGCGTTCACTTTGGCCACCAAACTCGTTACTGGTCGCCTAAAATGCGCCCATTTATCTTTGGCGAGCGCAATAAAATCCATATCATTAACCTCGAGCAAACGTTGCCTATGTTCAACGATGCTATGAACTACATTGGGCAAATTGCTGCTAACGGTGGTCAGGTTATGTTGGTAGGTACTAAGCGTTCTGCACAGAAGCTTGTTAAAGAAGCGGCCGAACGTGCTGGAACACCTTATGTTAATCACCGTTGGTTAGGCGGTATGTTGACCAATTTCAAAACTGTTAAAAACTCTGTCCGTCGCTTGAAAGAGCTGGACACGCAAATGGTTGAAGGTCGTACGGCTAAGTTGAGCAAAAAAGAAGCTCTGACTATTGAGCGAGAGCGTATTAAGCTTGAGCGCAGCATGGGCGGAATTAAAAACATGCAAGGCTTGCCAGACGCTTTGTTTGTTATTGACGTTAAAAATGAATACATCGCAATCTCTGAAGCCAACAAGCTTGGTATTCCTGTAATTGCGATCGTAGATACGAACTGTAAGCCAGAAGGCGTAGATTACGTGATCCCTGGTAACGATGACGCAATTCGCGCGATTCGTTTGTATACAGACGTATTTGCCGACACGATTATTAGTGCTCGTCAAGCAGCCCAGATTAAACCTGCCGTTAGCGAAGGCGCTGGCGATGAGTACATCGAAGTTACCGATGCTGACCTAGAAGCGCTAGTAAGCGACAAGCCTGCTGCAACTCAAGAGAAAGCTGTAGAGCCTAAATCTGAAAAAGTGGCAGAAGCTCCTAAAAAAGAAGCGCCTGCTAAAGAGGAAGTTGCGGCTGAGCCTAAGCAAGAAGCGGCTCCTAAAAAAGCTGACGGTGGCGAAGATGCACTTACAGATATTGCAGGCATTGGACCTGTTATTGCTGGCAAGTTGATTGGATTAGGCGTTACAACATTCAAGCAAATTGCTGATTTGACAGAAGAAGATGTAGAGCGTATCGATGCAGAGCTTAACTTTAAAGGCCGTATCGCTCGTGAAAACTGGATTGAGCAAGCTAAAGAAAAACTAAGCTAAGTTAGCAAATTTAGCAAAGTTAGCTCAGACCATTTGAGAGCTAGCGAGAATGGATGATGCCGAGTAAGAATGGCTCGGCCTTGTTGCCCACTCATTTAGAAGTGGGTAACAATCCTCACAAGAATTGATTTAACAGACAAATTTATAGGTGATGATATGGCGATTACAGCCGCATTAGTCAAAGAACTGCGTGAGCGCACTGGCGCCGGCATGATGGATTGTAAGAAGATTTTGACCGAAACAGATGGTGACATCGAGTTGGCGATCGAAGAATTACGTAAGCGTGGTGCTGCGCAAGCCGACAAGAAGGCAGGACGCATTGCGGCTGAAGGCACGATTGTTACTTTAGTGAATGATGGTGTTGGTGTTGCAGTTGAAGTTAACAGCGAAACTGATTTCGTTGCCAAAGATGATGGGTTTATGGGGTTTGCTAACGCTGTTGCACAGACGGTTATCGCATCTAAGCCTCAAGATCTTGAAGGTTTAATGGGTACGGCCCACCCAGCGGGTGGCAGTATCGAAGAAGCTCGTCAGTCATTGATCGCTAAAATTGGCGAGAATATTGGTGTTCGTCGTTTTCAACTCGTTGCGGCTGGTGACGGAGAAGTTGTTGGAGCGTATCAACATGGCAATAAGATTTCGGTGCTTGTGCGTCTTAAAGGCGGCAACGAAGAGCTTGCCAAAGATATCGCAATGCACATTGCTGCAAGCCGACCAGTGTGTATATCGACTGACCAAGTGCCTGCAGAGCTTTTAGATAAAGAACGCGAAATCTACGCTGCACAAGCAGCTGATAGCGGTAAGCCTGAAGAGATTATGGCCAAAATGGTTGAAGGTCGAATTCGTAAATATTTGAATGAAATCACCTTACTCGGTCAATCTTTTGTTAAAGATCCAGATCAAACTGTTGAAAAGCTATTAAAGTCAGCGAACTCAGAAGTCATGGAATTTGTACGCTATGAAGTTGGCGAAGGCATCGAAAAGAAAGAAGATGACTTTGTCAGCGAAGTAATGGCGCAAGCTGGTCGATAATCACGACTTCAAATTGTATGTTTGATTCGCTATATTTGATCAACGTATTTACGAGCGGAGTCATAGATGCCCAAAACAGAGATACCCGATGCCGATAAGCAAGAAGCTAACGGCGGATTTAGAAGAATTTTGCTCAAGCTTAGTGGCGAGGCCTTAGCTGGCACCAAGGGCGATCAAAAATTTGGTATCGACGCAGCAACACTTAACTCGGTATGTCAGGAAATTGCTGACGTCGTTAAGACAGGCACCCAGGTTGCCGTCGTCATCGGCGGCGGTAACTTCTTTAGGGGCATTAGTGCTTCTGAATCAGGCATCGAGCGTGCTACAGCCGATTATATTGGCATGCTAGCAACGGTTATGAATGCACTCGCATTGCAGCAAGGTTTGAAGCAGTGCGGTATCGAAGCCCGAGTTCAATCGGCTATTCCTATCTCTCCAGTGTCCGAACCCTATGTACGATTGCGCGCGCTTAAGCATCTAAATCTTAAGCGAGTCGTTATTTTTGCAGCCGGTACCGGTAACCCTTATTTCACCACGGATACTGCCGCTAGTTTAAGAGCGGCTGAGATGAACGCTAATATCTTAGTTAAAGCGACTAAGGTAGACGGTGTTTACGATAAGGACCCGATGCAACACGATGATGCGATTAAGTATGACGTAGTCAGCTACGACGATGTTCTGCAAAAGCGCCTAAAGGTGATGGATGCCACCGCTATCGCGCTGTGCCGAGACAATAGTATGGATATGCGTGTCTTGTCGATTAACGAACGTGGTGCGCTAAGTCGCATGGCTAATGGTGAGCCCATTGGTACCTTGATTACAGGAAGATAAGGCGTCGTAATAACAAGCAGGTTAATCACGTTAATTTGCACAGGCAGTATCAATATAATTGGCTATAATCTTCAGCCTAATAATTAAACACCCAGATCCGCGTAGGTAAATTATGATCGACGAAATCCTTAAAGATGCAGAATCACGCATGAACAAGAGCATCGAGTCCATGATGTCAGATATGGCGAAGATTCGTACTGGCCGCGCAAGCCCCGCTCTTATCAATCACTTGGAGGTTGATTACTACGGAGTTCGTACGCCGTTGGATCAGGTCGCCAATATCAACGTACAAGATGCACGTACTCTTGCGGTTCAGCCGTGGGAAAAAAACATGGTGCCTGTGGTTGAAAAAGCCATCATGGAAGCAAATCTCGGTTTCAACCCGATGACAGCTGGCGATCTAATTAGAATACCTTTGCCTCCTCTAACAGAAGAGCGTCGCAAAGAAATGGTTAAGATTGCGTCTGGTGAGGGCGAAAACGGTAAGATCGCCATTCGAAATATTCGACGCGATGCGAACAGCGATTTTAAGTCGTTGTTAAAGGACAAAGAAATAAGTGAAGATGATGACAAGCGGGCGCAAGACGATATTCAAAAGTTAACTGACACGTTTGTACAGAAAATTGATGAGATCGTACAAGAGAAAGAAGTAGAAATAATGCACGTCTAATGTGATCTGGTTTATTTAGTCGAAATATAAATCCTCTAGATGCCACGTCCATACGCGGTTTATTTGAAGTGCTGGGGAGCGTAAGTAGATCAATAGTGAGCGCTTTGCTCCCTAAATGACAAAATAAAGGTGATTCGGCTGTGTTCGAGTTTTTCAAGAGATTCAAGCGCAAGAAGAAGCGAGCTATTCTTACGCCGAAACCGAAGCATATTGCTGTCATAATGGACGGCAATGGGCGCTGGGCCAACGCAAAGGGTTTAAGCCGAGTTGCAGGACACAAAAAGGGCGTAGATTCAGTAAAAAATCTTATCAAGGGATGCTTGCAACACGACGTACCCTATTTATCTATTTTCGCATTTTCTAGTGAGAATTGGAGTCGTCCGAGCACAGAAGTAAGTGCACTCATGGAGTTGCTATCTAGCGCATTGTTGCATCAATCCAAAAAGCTCCATGAAAACGGGGTTAAGCTTACCATCATAGGCGATACTTCTAAGTTGGATCCGAGTATTCAACGTCTTGCCTCTGAAGCGATCGCGCTCACCTCAAACAACACTGCCTTACATTTTAACGTGGCTATCAATTATGGTGGTCGTTGGGATATAGTAAATGCGGCGCGTACATTAGCGCAAAGGGTAAAGGATGGCGAGATGTCTGTAGAAGATATCGACGAAGAAAGTTTCGGATCCGAGTTGGCAACGGCGGGTATTCCTGACCCAGATTTATACATTCGCACAAGTGGTGAGTATCGGTTAAGCAATTTTATGCTTTGGCAAGCAGCCTATTCTGAGTTTTATTTCGTGGATACCTTGTGGCCTGATTTTGACGAGGATGCTTTTACTGAAGCGTTGTATCGGTATACTCATCGAGACCGACGATTTGGTGCGGCCGAAGATAAAATTAAGCAGACGTAGTTTGCATGTGGTCGTAGTTCGTTTGTGGTTAAGGTCTTGTGTAAGCGATTGAATCGGGAAAGTTTGCGGCTTAGAGCGGGTGCATTAGAGCAATAATAATTAAACCAGTAGAAACTACGCAAAAAGGGAAGATTCCCAAAGGAGGCTAGATTGCTTAAACAAAGAATAATGACAGCTATCGTCTTAGTGGCTGTTGTCCTAGCAGCGCTATTTGCAGAAAACGATATTTATTGGCGTTTGATGATTTCGGCTGTCGTGTTAGTCGGATTTTGGGAGTGGCTTAAGTTTTGTGAGCTCGACAATGTTGCTTCTAAAGCCGTCAGTTATATATTGTTTGTGTGGCTTCTTTATCCTCTACATCTAGGCGCCTATACGGTACCGGTGGTGGTTTTGGCGGCGTGCAGTCTATGGGTTGCGTTGTTCTTGTTTACCCTAAAAGACAAATTTCAATTCTTTAATGAACCTTTGGTTAAGCTGGTAATTGGCATCCTATTATTGAATGTTATTGGTTGGCTAGTTGTTGAATACAAGTCGATTGAGCATGGAATTTTATGGTTGCTGGCGTTCTTACTAACCACGGTGGCTGCCGATGTTGGTGCGTATTTCGTTGGTCGAAAATATGGTAAACACCCACTTGCTCCAAGTGTGAGCCCAGGTAAAACCATTGAGGGGATGCTAGGCGGACTCGCACTAGTTGTGATCGTTTTCACCCCGATCTACTTATTCTTCTTCGATGCACGCATGGCCATGGCCCTAGTCGCAGTTAGTATTATCACCGCTGCGGTTTCGGTGGCTGGCGATCTTTTCGAGAGCAAATTAAAACGGCACGTAGGTCTAAAGGACAGCAGCAATATCTTACCGGGCCATGGCGGAATTCTTGACCGGATAGATAGCATGCTCGCGGCTGCCCCGTTCTTTGCGGCTGGGCTAATTATTTTGGGTTTTTGGAAGTAATCTTTTTTAAGCAATCTGTAACATACGCCTTTAAACAACACTGCTGAGAGGCTCCCATTAGTAAGGCCCGCCTAAGTGCAGGGTTTAATCGTCGGCACATAAAAGCCAATTCATATTAAATTTCTCGGCGATTTGTTGATGTGTCGGGTACCAATAAACAGCGAATAACTGATACCCCATGAGCAAGCCCGCCAACGCAGCAGAGATTGAAAGAATCGCCGTTCTAGGTTCAACCGGTTCTGTGGGTACTAGTACGCTAGATGTGCTGCGCATGCACCCGCAAAAGTATTGTGTGGAGGTGCTCACCAGTAATACCCGTATCGATGTTCTACGAGAGCAAATAGGGGAATTTAAACCGCGCTTTGCTGTGGTAAGTGATCCGGAGAGCGCGAGTATCTTAGCGCAGGAGTTTGCGCAAGATTCTTCCGTAACTATATTGAGTGGAGCGCGGGCTTTAGAAGAGGTAGTGGCTCTACCTCAGGTCGATACAGTCATGGCGGCGATAGTAGGGGCGGCAGGGCTAGCATCGGCTCTTTGCGCTGTAGAGCATGGCAAAAAGGTGCTCATTGCGAATAAGGAGCCTTTGGTTATGACGGGTCGCTTGTTCATGCAAACGGCTGAACGGACGGGGGCAATTATTCTTCCGATCGATAGCGAGCACAATGCGGTTTTTCAGTGCCTCCCAGCAGACCAGTCAATGCGCGATGTTTCGCGAGTTCATTTAACCGCCTCGGGTGGCCCATTTCGTGGCAAATCGTGGAACACTTTAAAAGACGTAACCCCAGAACAAGCGTGTGCGCATCCTAACTGGACAATGGGGCGAAAGATTTCGGTTGATTCCGCAACCATGATGAATAAAGGCTTAGAGCTTATCGAAGCAAGCGCTTTGTTTGACCTTCCTGCGCGCCAGCTGGATGTCTTGATTCACCCGCAGAGCATCATTCACAGTTTAGTAGAGTACATCGATGGCTCTTTCTTAGCGCAACTGGGTGCTCCAGACATGCGTATCCCAATTGCCCACGCACTCGCGTGGCCAGACCGTGTAGCGTCAGGTGCTGATACGCTAAACTTGGCTGAGATTGCGAGACTGGATTTTACGGCTCCAGATTTGGATAATATTCCGTGTTTGGCTCTGGCCCTCAGCGCAGCGGAGCAGGGTGGTGCAGTGCCTATTGTACTTAATGCCGCCAACGAAGTAGCGGTTGAAGCGTTCTTACAAAAACAAATTGGATTTACGCAGATACCTCAAATTATTGAGGATACGATCGATACGTTCCTGGCAGCTAATTCCGCAAGTGCTCCAGAAAACTTGGCAGGCGTATTAAACATTGATAATGATGCCCGACTTAGAGCTGCTGCACGGCTAAGCTCGCGGCCTTAATTGAGTATTTACTCCCGATATAATTTATGAGTCTTTTGTATAGCGTCGTTGGTTTTTTAGTTGCGATTTCCATTTTGGTCGCGGTGCACGAATTTGGTCATTTTTGGGCCGCTCGACGCTTAGGTGTGAAAGTGCTCAAGTTTTCAATTGGGTTCGGAAAGCCGTTATGGAGCCGAGTCTCAGGGCCAGATCAAACTGAATACCGAATTGCAGCAATACCATTGGGGGGCTATGTGCAAATGTTGGGGGAGGGTGATTCCGACACACCAATAGACCCTAAAGACGCGCATCGTACATTTGATGTGCAACCTATATGGAAGCGTTCGATAATTGCAGCGGCAGGCCCAGCCATTAATTTCTTGTTTGCTGCACTATTATTCATGTTCTTAGGCTTTGGCACAGAACAACAGTTTAAGCCGGTATTCGGTGAATTACCTGCTACCTCCAAGCTTACAGAGCTTGGAGTGACTGCAGGCGATCGCTTGTTGGAAGTAGACGGAAAAGCTGTCGCTCATTTAAGCGAATACAATCTTTACATTTTTAACCAAGTGCTTAAAGGCCAACCAATTGAGTTCAAAGTTGAAGGTTCTAGTGATAATGCCAATGGTGCTCGGGGTGCTCAAGGCAGCGTTCGAACAGTTCTCTTGCCTACAGCAGATATGCCTTTGTACAACATCAATCCGTCGAGTTTAATCTATCAGGTTGGATTGATCCCGTACTTCCCGCCCGCAGACACTACTCTTGGTACGGTGCTAGAGGATTCACCGGCTTATGCTGCTGGGTTGCGCTCGGGTGATCGCATTATCAATATTAATGGTGTCGACGTTACGGTTTGGCGAGAGCTAACGGACCTTGTTTCTCCAAATGCAGGTCAATCTATCGACCTAAGGTATGAGCGTAAAGGCTTAGCCTACGATATTGTGCTGACGCCTAAACTTACGGGCGAAGGAGAGCTCGCTCGAGGAGTCATCGGGGTAGGCCGCGTTAATCCTGTACTGACAGATAACGAGCTGGTGACTGTGAGTAAGTCTGTACCACAGGCATTGGTGCACGGGGTTGAACAAACCTGGTTAATATCGTCATTAACGGTCAGAATGCTTGGAAAAATGTTGACCTTACAAGTATCACCAAAAAACGTAAACGGGCCAATTACCATCGCCGATGTGGCAGGTCAAACGCTTCAGATTGACTGGCAGGCTTATATTCATTTTTTGGCGGTAATCAGTATTAGTTTAGGTATTATGAATCTATTACCCATTCCTATGCTCGATGGCGGCCACCTAATGATGTTCGCTGTAGAGGGTGTGGCGGGTCGTGCTGCTTCGGAGCGCTTCTATATGGCAGGCCAGAAAGTTGGTGTCTTGCTGCTTGTCGGCTTAATGAGCCTGGCGTTTTATAATGATATTTTTAGGTTATTGAATTAAACTCCTTGATCAACTCAAAGCTAAATTATGTTTGTTTTACTGGTTTGAAGGTTTTCAAACAAGGGGTTGGGCTTTAATTTTCTCTCTGAGGGCGCCACACAGGTCTGTGCGCGTAGAGAGTATTTGAACAAACAGCCTTTCCGCAATCTCTTAGCGAGTCTTTGAGATACCATTTTCAGTCGCGGGGCTGGTTAAATATGAATCCGCAGGATCACATCAAGAGATGTTTAGAATGAAAAAAATTGTCGTTTCGATCTTAGTCTATAGTTTTGCCGCACTTGCACTGGCTCAGCAAAATTTTGTGGTATCAGACATTAAAGTGACTGGTCTGCAAAGAATTTCCGCAGGAGCCTTGTTTAATTTGTTACCGATACGAGTCGGCGACGAATTTGACAGCGCAGAATCGGGAGAAGTGATTCGCGAACTTTATAAGTCAGGATTCTTCAAAAACATTGAGTTGGCGACTGAGGGAACGGTTCTTAAAGTCGACGTTCTTGAATACCCGTCTATTTCACGAATCGAATTTTTTGGCAACAAACTGATCAAAGAAGAAGCTCTACGAGAGGCCTTAGGCGATAACGATTTTGTTGAAGGTCGAGTGTTCAAGCCAAACGTTCTAGAGCAAGTTGAACAAGAGCTTAAACGGCAATACCTAAATCAAGGCAAATATAACGCTCAAGTCGGCACTGAAGTTACCGATCTACCTCGTAATCGAGTATCGGTAAAACTTCACGTTAAAGAAGGACCAACCGCTAAGATTAAGAAGATTAATATTATTGGCAATACGTACTTTAGCGACAAAATGCTTCTGGATGAATTTGAATCCACTGATAGCATCCCTTTTTGGCGCTTTTGGGGTTCTGAAGACCAGTACTCAAGAGAAAAAGTGAGTGGTGACCTTGAAACATTAACCAGTTTTTATCAAGACCAAGGGTTCTTGGATTTTAATATAGTTTCAAATCAAGTGAGTATTTCTCCGGAAAAAGACGGTATCTTTCTAACTGTTAATATCGAAGAAGGCGAACGCTATAAAGTATCTCAATTTGTATTGAATGGTCGCTTAGTCGTTTCAGAAGATGAGCTTCTTCCCTATGTTTTTATTGCGCCTGGTAAAACTTACTCTCGCCGAGCGGTTGATGCGACTGTGGAGGCTATTGGAAGTCGATTAGCGGAAGAGGGTTACTCTTATGCCGAAATCGTACCGGTGCCTGACATAGATCGCGAAGCAAACACTGTGGGCTTTTCGATTAACGTTCGTCCGGGTCTTCGTGTGTACGTTCGTCGAATTGACATTATTGGTAACACGCTGACTAATGACACAGTCGTTCGCCGAGAACTTCGCCAGAACGAAGGTGCTGCATTTTCACCAAGTAGAGTTAACCGCTCAAAGATTAGGTTGCAGCGATTAAGCTTTTTCGATGAAGTTGCGATCGAAACGATTCCGGTTTCAGGTCGGGATGATCAAGTTGATCTGGAAGTTAAAGTTAAAGAGCGACCAACGGGTAGTTTCTTATTCGGCCTAGGTTACTCGGGTGATGATGGCGCATTAGTGCAAGCTTCCGTATCGCAATCAAATTTATTCGGTAGTGGTAACTTGCTCAATTTTTCGGTGCAACGTTCAGACATCATTCAATCGGTTACACTTCAGCACACTAACCCATATTACACTCGTGGCGGCATTAGCCGTACGATCGGAATTAGTGGGCGAAGTATCGATTCAACGCGAGCCAATACCTCGGCCTACATTACCGAGACACTGGGGTTGAACGTAAACTACTTATTCCCAATAAACGAAAACAACTCTTTTTCGCTTGGTGCTGGAATAGAGCGCATGGATCTACAAGCGACTCCGTTTTCTGTTCCCGAAGTGGCTGATTTTATTAACGAAAATCCGGAAAATGACCTGATTTCGTTAAGTACAGCATTTGTGCATGACACTAGAGACAGTTTACTTTACCCGACCGCCGGTAAAAATCTTCGAGTGTCCGCCGAGATATCGACGCCTGGTAGCGATCTTGAGTATTACCGATTGAACTTAGACAGCAGTATCTATTTTCCGATCACACGCAAGGCTGCATTTAAGCTTGGGTTAGGAATAGGGTATGGCGATGGTTACGGTGACACAGAAGCATTACCGTTTTTCAAACACTACTTTGCAGGTGGTTCATCATCTGTTCGTGGTTTTGAAGCACGTTCTCTTGGACCGCGTGACAGTAGCAACTTCCCGCAGCCTTTCGGTGGACCAAAGCGAGTCGTATTTAACGCATCACTGCTGTTGCCAATCGGCGATGGTGCCTTGGACAAACGTTTAAGTATGTTCTTAGATGCCGGCCAAGTGTTTTCTGACGTTGACGATTTTGATACTGGGGAAGTTCGTTATTCCGCAGGTGTCGGTTTTAACTGGGTTTCTCCGGTTGGACCGCTTTCAATCTCTTATGCGATTCCTCTAAACGAGGAGCCAGGTGATGAGGTCGAGAAGTTCCAATTCAGTGTTGGTCGTTTACTGCAGTAGCACTAACGGTTTTATGATGATTAAAAGGTTCATTGGGAAAAACATAATGTTGAAGAGCTCCATAGTTAAAGCATCAATGATTGCATTGCTGTTGGCTTTGTCTGGTACTGCACATGCTGAGTTAAAGATTGGTGTGTACGACAGCAAGGTGATCCTCGATAATTTGCCCATGGTTCAGGATGAGCAAAAGAAGCTTAGTGCTGAATTTGCGCCAACTCAAAAACAGATAAGCGATAAGCGCGAAGTTTTGCTTGCACTGCAAGAGTCGATTAGTAAAAACAGAGATGTGCTTTCAGAAGCAGAACTCAGACAGCAGTCTCTGGATTTTCAGAGTAAGCGGCGAGACTTGCAGCTGTTAATTGAAGATACCGACCGTTTATTCAATGCTCGACGCAATGAAGTTATGCGCGCAATACAAAATACTGTCGAACAAGAAGTCAGCACGTTTGCCAAAGATGAAGGGTATGATCTTATTTTGCGCAGCGGAGTTCTACACGCGAGTCCAAAGGTCGACATTACCCAAAAGGTACTGGAACGGCTTTCCAATAGGTGAGGGCTGAAGGCTAAAGGCTAAAGGCTAAAGGCTAAAGGCTAAAGGCTAAAGGTTAAGGCTTGCTTTGGGCTCAATTGCTAGACAATTCGTCAGTGCGGACATGCTAACAATATGGTTCTGTTAACAATGCGCGCTGCTAATTTGTACCAATTAGTCGAGGCGGTAGTCGAAATAGAGTTACACACCTAAACAGAGTTTAGAAACATATTTTAAAAATACAGGAGCTTTTCGTGCCATTACTTGATATCCACCAGGTCAAAAATTATTTGCCGCATAGATACCCGTTTTTGTTGATCGATAGGGTGCTTGAAGCCGAAGGAAAGGACCGCATTGTGACGTTGAAAAATGTGACCATCAACGAGCCGTTCTTTCAAGGACACTTTCCTCAAAGACCAGTAATGCCTGGGGTTTTAATTATTGAAGCCTTGGCGCAATCAAGCGCTATATTGGCATCGTTTGGTCTAGAGCATGTAGATACTGAAAAAATGGTCTATTATTTTACTGGGATCGACAAAGCCCGTTTTAAGCGGCCAGTCGAGCCAGGCGATCAATTGATTATGGAAATTGAGATGGTGCGCCGCATTAAAAACATGTGGAAATGTCGAGGCGAAGCTAAAGTAGATGGTGAGATTGTCGCTAAGGCCGAACTGATGTTTACTTTTAGACAGCTCGACTAGATTCTATAGACGGAAAGTTTTTAATAAAAACAGAAAGCTTTTCAAACGACGCCATTAAGCATTAACCCAAAAATTTTCGGAAGGTCTATGAGCAACGATATCCATCCTACAGCGATTATCGAGAAGGGCGCGCAGCTTGGCGACGGCGTCTCTGTTGGGGCTTATTCCATTGTAGGGCCAGATGTTGTTTTAGGTGATAATACGATTGTTGAGTCGCATGTAGTCATTAATGGCCATACAACCTTAGGGGAGAATAATCATGTGTTTCCCTATGCAGCGATAGGCGGTGCACCACAGTCGATTACTTATAAAGGTGAACCCACTCAGGTTGTAATAGGCGACAACAATATTTTTCGTGAAAATGTAACGGTTAATAGAGGTACAACTTCTGACGAAGGGATTACTTCGATCGGCAACGATAATTTTTTCATGGCCTATACACATATTGCGCACGATTGTCGTTTAGAGTCCAATATTGTGTTCGCTAATTCAGCGAGTCTTGCTGGTCACTGCCAAGTGGGGAACTATGTAGTGCTTGCTGGCTATACCTTGGTGCATCAGTTTTGCCGAGTCGGTGATCATTGTTTTACTGGGGTTAACTCAGTATGCATACAAGATGTTCCGCCCTTCACTCTGGTAGCGGGCAATCGTGCAATTACACACGGCATTAATGTGCGAGGTCTGCGCCGCAGAGGTTTTTCTAGCGATGACATCCTAGAGCTTAAGCGCGCATACAAAATTGTATACCGTTCTGGCTTGACCATGACACAAGCTCTAGAAACCATTGAAGGTAAGGAGTGGCAGTCTGAACATGTTAAATCTTTGGTGTCGTTCATTAGAGGCTCTAAGCGCGGCGTAATTCGCTAACCTTTTGTTGGTAACGCAAGGAAGCTGGCGGTAAGCGGAATGCACTTAAAGAAAATCGCGATAGTTGCAGGAGAAAAGTCTGGAGACTATCTCGGCAGCGAAATAGTGAGCGCTCTTAAGAAGCGCCACCCCAATGCTGAGTTTGTTGGTCTTGCTGGACCCTTAATGCAAGCACAAGGAGTACGTAGCCTCGCTGAAATGGAAAAGATTAGCATTATGGGCTTTGACGGTTTGCTCTCTAGTATTTTCGAAATACTTTCGATTCGTAAAAAGCTCCGAGACTTCTTTCTGGATTGGCAGCCAGACGTCTTTATTGGAATTGACGTGCCGGACTTTAATTTGGGTCTGGAACTAAAGCTTAAGCAATCGGGCACTCCTGTAGCTCACTGCGTGAGCCCAACGGTATGGGCGTGGCGTGGTGGAAGAATCACTAAGATTAAGCGAGCCATTCATAAGATGCTCGCGCTCTTTCCATTTGAGGAAGACTACTATAAACGCCACGATACTCCAGTGGTGTGCATTGGTCACCCGCTCGCTAATCAAGTTCGTAATTGGGTTCTTCCTAACGAATTTATCGAGGCTTTTCCAAAGAAAAAAGAACGACGCATCGCTATATTGCCAGGCAGTCGCATGAGCGAAGTAGGGCGGTTGGCGGCTACCATGTTTGCTGGCGCGCGAGCGTTGGCAAGTAAGTTTGAGCATATTGAGTTTGTTATTCCTGCCGCCAACTCAAAGCTAGCAGACTATATGCGCGATCTTGAAGAATTCGACCCGTCGATCATGCGAATTGCGGATGGGTATTCGCGTGACGTGTTGGCGAGCTCAGATATAGCTATCTTGGCGTCGGGTACGGCGGCTCTAGAAGCCGCTCTGTTCGCTAAACCAATGGTCGTGATGTATCAAGTGTCAAAGCTTACTGCGTGGCATGCAGGGCGAACTATGCAGGTTTCACATTACTCCATGCCCAATCACCTTACTTCGCCTCCAGCTGTGAAAGAGTTTGTGCAGGAAGAGGCTAATGTCGAGAACTTGGTTGGAGAAGTTTCTAGACTATTGGAAGATCACGATTATTATCAGACAATGCAGGCGGCCTTGGCCGCTATAGCACCAGAGCTCGATAAAGATTTTGGCCTATTGAGTGCCAAAGCCATCGAAGACTTAGTCGCACAATTAAGCCCAGCGAAGTGAAGCCACTAGATCGGCACACACTGCTCGCTAAAAGTCGTTACGCATCTCGCTACGCGCATATCGACCTGCTTGCCGGAGTTGATGAAGTCGGTCGTGGGCCGTTAGCGGGGCCTGTTGTTACAGCGGCCGTAATTCTGCCTAAAGATTACAGTTTAGAAGGGCTGACCGACTCAAAAAAAACGACGGCTAAGCAACGGGAGCATTTGTTCGAACGCATAAATCAAGACGCAGTTGCTCTAGCGCTAGGAGAGGCGTCTATCGAAGAGATTGATTCTCTGAATATTCTGCACGCCACGATGCTGGCGATGCAAAGATCGGTAAGCGCATTAGCAATCCAACCACAGCACGTTCTAGTTGATGGCAACCGTTGTCCAAGTTTCCCTATGTCTAGCGACGCAATCGTTAAAGGCGATGGCTTAGTAGATTGTATTTCAGCCGCGTCTATTATCGCAAAGGTTCATCGGGACCGGTTAATGCAAGATTACGCAGTACAATATCCACATTACGGTTTTGAATCGAATGCGGGCTACCCAACCGCCCAACATCGTAATGCTTTGCAAGAGCATGGCGTAACACCGATACATCGTCGTAGTTTTGCACCCGTCGCAAAGGCGCTTCTCAGCGAAAAACTAAGATGATTCTGCGAGATGTCGAATCGATGCAAAATTGCATCGATTCTGTTCTCAATTGTGCTGCGCTTAAGGGTACAATCGCCCGATGAAGTCGTCTTTCGTCCACCTCCACCTCCACTCGGAATATTCGCTTGTAAACGGTACGATTACGCTGTCTGGACTGGTCGAGCAGACGTTACAAAAGCAAGCTCCTGCGGTCGCTTTAACCGATATGGGCAATCTATACGGCGCCGTTAAGTTTTTCAGTAAGTGTGTATCAGCGGGTATCAAGCCTTTAATTGGTGCTGAGATTTTCTTAGATAACCCCGACAAAGTAAACCAGCCTTATATTTTGGTCTTATTGGTGCAGAATGCCGCGGGCTATAAGAACCTATCAAAGTTAATCTCAATGGGGTATCAAAAAGGTCAAGCGAACAATCGGCCTGAATTGACTAAGCAATGGTTAGCTGAGCATAACGAAGGGCTGATCTGCTTGTCCGGGGGGCTTCGTGGAGACTTGGGTAATGCAATTTTGGCCGCGCGCCCAAACCTTGTTAATAGCGTTTTAGAAGAGTATTTGCAGATATTTCCCAATCGTTTTTATATCGAAATACAGCGCGTTGGAAAAGATTACGAAGAAGAGTACATAAGCGCTGCGGCGCTACTGGCATCAGAGCGTGGACTGCCTTTGGTGGCGACCAATGATGTGCATTTTATGTACGAGCAAGATTACGAGGCTCACGAAGTCAGAGTCTGTATCAACGAGGGCCGAGTCCTCAACGACCCACGCCGTACAAAACACCATACTCGATCGCAGAGTCTAAAGTCTGGTGAGGAGATGGAGGCATTGTTTGCGGACTTGCCGAGCGCTATTGCTAACACTACAGAGATTGCCAAGCGCTGTAACTTTGAATTACATACCGGCGAATATTTCTTACCCGACTTTCCCATTCCAGAGGGCTACACCGAAGAATCTTATTTACGCGAGCAAAGCTTCCAGGGTTTAGAGCATTCCCTAGCACGACGTTTTCCAGAGGGCGCCAGTCAGGAAAACATTCAAGAGTACAACGAACGTATGGAGTTCGAACTGCAGATCATTCTGCAGATGGGATTCCCAGGCTACTTTCTGATTGTTGCGGACTTTATTCAGTGGGCTAAGCAAAATGATGTGCCCGTCGGCCCGGGGCGGGGTTCAGGCGCGGGCTCCATTGTTGCGTACGCTCTGGGTATTACTGACCTTGACCCGATCAAGCACCAGTTGCTCTTCGAGCGATTCCTAAATCCAGAGCGGGTTTCCATGCCCGATTTCGACGTCGATTTTTGCATCGAAGGTCGAGAGCGAGTGATTGACTACGTCGCGAACAAGTATGGTCGCAATAAGGTGTCGCAAATCATTACGTACGGCACCATGGCAGCAAAAGGCGTTATACGCGACGTAGGACGTGTCTTGGGTATGTCGTATGGCCATGTGGACGGCATTGCCAAGCTCATTCCGTTTGAACTTGGTATGACACTAACCAAAGCGCTTGAGCAAGAGCCTGAGTTACGCGAACGGTATGAGCAAGAAGACGAGATCACAGAACTCGTCGATATGGGGCTTAAGCTAGAAGGTATCGCGCGTAATGTGGGCAAACATGCGGGTGGGGTGGTTATTGCCCCAACAGATCTAACCGACTTTACGCCACTCTACTGTGAACGCGACTCTGAGCAAATTGTTTCTCAGTACGATAAAGATGATTTGGAAACTATAGGTCTGGTTAAATTCGACTTTCTAGGGCTCAAGACACTCACTATCATCGATTGGGCTGTTAAAGCCATCAATGCGTCACTACCGATCGATACAAAGCCTTTGGTGATCGAAGCATTAGAACTTGACGACGCGCCGACCTACGAGATCCTTAAAAAGGGCTTAACGACAGCTATCTTCCAGCTCGAGTCGTCGGGCATGAAGGAGCTCATCAAAAATCTTCTTCCAGATCAATTTGAGGATATCGTCGCATTGGTGGCGCTCTACCGTCCAGGGCCGCTGGGTGCGGGCATGGAGAAAGTCTATTGCGACCGGAAACACGGTAAAGAAGTTACTAAATATCCACACCCAATGCTTGAGCCGATTTTAAATAACACGTACGGCGTTATTTTGTACCAGGAACAAGTTATGGAGATCGCCCGAGTTATGGCGGGCTATTCTTTAGGTGGTGCAGATATTTTGCGCCGCGCAATGGGTAAGAAGAAGGCGTCAGAAATGGCGGAGCAACGCGAGATTTTCGAACGTGGGGCCGCCGAACGAGGCGTAGACGTCCAGACCGCCAAAGATGTGTTTGACCTAATGGAGTACTTTGCTGAGTACGGCTTTAACAAGAGTCATTCAGCCGCTTATGCCTTAGTAGCCTACCAAACAGCTTGGTTAAAGGCTCATTACCCGTCTCATTTTATGGCAGCGTGTATGTCGGCGGATATGGAGAACACCGATAAGGTCGTAATTCTGCTTAACGAAGCTGTCGAGCTAGGTTTAGTCGTAGAGCATCCCGACATCAATCGTTGCGAATATCAATTTAAGGCGTATGACGACACTCATATCGTATATGGCTTAGGCGCCATTAAGGGCATCGGCCGCCCAGTGATCGAGGCCATAATTGAAGCGCGCGCCAAAGGTGGACACTTTGCCGATTTGTACGATCTGTGTGCGCGTATGGACGGCAAGCGAGTTAATCGCCGCGCCCTCGAAGCATTGATTAAAGCAGGCGCGCTCGACGAGCTCGGAACACATCGTGCTAGCTTGATGGCCAGTGTTGATCTGGCGTTAGAAGCGGCGAACCAGCAGCACCGCAGCAGCGCGGCTGGGCAGAATGACATGTTCGGTATCGTTGCGCCTGCTGAAACTGTGCAGGTTTATCAAAATGTTCAAGAGTGGAAGAAAGAAGAGCTGCTGACTGCAGAGAAAGATACTCTAGGGTTGTATTTGAGTGGGCATCCAATTGATGTCTATATCGATGAACTAAAGCAGTTTACAAGCTGCCGGTTAGTAGATGTTGATGTAGGCGGAGGTAAGCCGAGTAAGGGCCGTGCTAAAACGCCATTAACGCTGGCTGGTCTAGTGGTTGGCGTCAGAGTATTAAACACCAAGTCTGGCTCACGAATGGCGTTTCTAACGCTTGATGACAAGTCAGCCCGTATGGAAATTGGTGTTTATGGTGAGCTCTACGACGAGCGTCGTGAAGTAATCCGTAAAGACAAAGTTTTAGTGGTTAAAGGCAAAGCGAGTCATGACCATTTCACTGGAAACCTTAGAGTATCCGCAGACGAGCTGTTTGACATTGAACAAGCGCGGACTCATTTGTCCAGAATGCTGGGAATACGCTTGCAGGGTGACATCATGACCCGCGAAATGGTAGGTCAGTTGCGTGAGTTGTTAGAACACAACGAACTAGGTCAGTGTCGCGTATCGCTTGAGTATTTGGGCGAACAAGGCTACTGCAGCCTGCAACTATCCAAGGATTGGATGATTGTTCCCGAGCCATTGATCATGGAAAAGCTTGTTTTGTTAGTTGGCCACGACAATCTTAGAGTGGTTTATTAAGGTTTGTTGTTAAATGTTGTCTCTAACGTATTGCTTTTAAAGCTAAAACTTTGATAACCTAGACATCAGTCGAGAAAATACCTTTTTCGGTGATGGTGGGCCTGCACAATGAACGCAAGCCGAATAGTCCGCACCATTGTTATTGCGAAGTTTTATTAGGTTTAAGTAAGCTGAATTAAAACTTTTACAGCACTTTTATAAGGGTTGGTATTGATGTCCACGTCAAAGAGCTTAAGCGCGCATGATCGTCTAAAGGGCGTATTGTTTGAACAGCTGGGTTTAGCTGAAGACACACACTTTTATGTTGCCTATAGTGGCGGCGTAGACTCTACCGTGCTGTTGTACCTAATGCGTCGATTAAAAGAAACCATGGGCTTTTCGCTCACGGCGATGCACGTAGATCATGGGCTCAATCCAAATTCAAATCGATGGGCTCAACATTGCGCCCGCGTTTGCAGGGCATACGATGTGCCGCTGCAACAAACACTTTTAAATCTTGATGATGCTTCAGAGGCTAGTGCACGTAACGCTCGATACGACTGGTTCAGAGCGCGCATGCTTCCAGGTTCGGTATTGCTTACTGCTCACCACCAACAAGATCGAGCTGAAACATTTTTATTCAATCTTTTGCGTGGTGCGGGTAGCGCAGGCTTATCTAGTTTGCGCATGTCACGCCGGTTTGCCCATTCGCATTTAATTAGACCTCTGCTTGATTTTAAACAATCCGAAATCGAGAGCATTGCACAACAACGTGGTTTGCAGTGGATAGAAGACCCTAGTAATCAGCAGAACGATTATTCCAGAAATCATATTAGAAATGAGATTTTGCCTGTTCTAAATACGTTTCGCGAAGACGCTGTACAAAATATCGCTAGAGCGAGCGCTAATCTTGAAGAAGAAAACGGCCTGCTTCGGGAAGTCGCAATTGCTGATCTTGTTGATGTTAGAGAGCATACCTTGCACCCAGTCGACGACTCACACGCGCTGTGTTTTGACGATATGAGTTCATTAAGTAAGAACCGCAAGGCCAACTTACTGCGCTTTTGGTTGCACTCCCTCAACCTGCATACGCCGAGTCGCCGGCTATTGAACGCGGTTCTCGACGCCTTTGATACCCCACCCGCACCCACGGCCGTTCTACAAGAAGGCGGAAGTCAGTTTCGATTTTATATGGGATTCTTGTACGTCATGCCGGCGCGTTCCGAATTTCCCGATTTTTGCCCAGTAGATTGGGACGATCCTGAATCGTCACTCCAGTTGTTTAACAGTAGATTACGCGTGGATCCGACACCGAAACTCAAGGATCTTGTCGATAAAAATAGACGCGCTCGCTTAAGAGTGGTTTCTCGGCAAAATGTTGTAAACCCTAAAGCGTTACAAGGACACACGTTAAATATTAAAAAATGGATGCAAGAAGCAGGCGTACCGCCTTGGCGGCGCCAAAGTACGCCATTGCTTACATTAGAGCAACGTAATAGCGAGATCTTACTCGCGCCAATCGACCAATATTCGTATAACGAATGGGTTTGCGTCGATCAGTCTTAAGCATTTTTCAAAAGTCGTACCGAAATACATTGTTACAATAGGGCACCTCTTGTAACATGTAGAACCTTCTGGAGTTTGGTGAGAATAGACCTAACCGAGCGTCGGAAGGAGCCCTAATTTGGGCGTCCCTCCTTGCTGTTCTAGTTAGAATTCTATTGTTCCGTTATTCTGTTGATGCCTTCTGAATAGGCTATGCGCATGGCCCTTATTGGTCAATTGTGCGTACCCTTTCATAGCGCATTGCAGGCAGGTCTATGACTGTGCAAGCGTTCGTTTATATCGTGTCGTTTGTCTCGGAACTCTCTTACATAAGCCCCATAAGTGATTGATTTTTAAGTATTAGTTGTTTCATATTGTGGATGGCTATGCTTTACGCTGCATCAGTTAGGCAGCTTAGAACAGGACGAGGGTCCAATGACTAAATTTATTTTCATCACCGGTGGCGTGGTGTCTTCGCTCGGTAAAGGTATTGCCGCGGCTTCTTTAGCAACCTTGCTCGAAGCGCGAGGGTTAAAGGTAACAATGATGAAGCTTGACCCCTACATCAATGTTGATCCAGGTACCATGAGCCCTTTTCAGCATGGCGAAGTTTTCGTTACAGAAGATGGTGCCGAGACAGATTTAGACTTAGGCCACTACGAGCGATTCATTCGAACCACACTTACGCAAAAAAACAACTTCACTACAGGTCGAATCTACGAGCGCGTATTGAAGAAGGAGCGTCGTGGTGATTATCTCGGCGGTACTGTTCAGGTCATTCCACATATCACCAACGAAATGAAGGATGCCATTGAGGCCGGTGCGGGTGATGGTGACGTTGATGTTGCCCTAGTAGAAATCGGTGGGACGGTAGGTGACATCGAATCTTTGCCGTTTATGGAAGCTATTCGTCAAATGCGAATTGAGAAGGGCTTTGAAAATACCTTGTTCATGCACCTAACGTTGGTGCCCTATATTGAAGTAGCGGGGGAGATTAAGACCAAGCCGACTCAGCACTCTGTTAAGGAGCTTCGCAGTATTGGTATTCAGCCTGACATTCTTTTATGTCGAGTACATGAACCCTTGCCAGAAGACGCTCGGTCAAAAATCGCATTGTTTACCAACGTAGCGAAAGATGCCGTAATTTCTGGTGTGGATGTAGGTAACATCTACGAAATTCCTTTGCTCTATCGCGATCAAAAAGTCGATGAACTAGTCGTTAAGCATCTTAGATTAGATTGCTCAGAGGCCGATTTAAGTGAATGGGAGCGCGTTGTAGAACGTACAGCCAACCCAACGGGTGAAGTTACCATTGCCTTAGTCGGCAAGTACATTGGTCTTACAGAGTCCTATAAGTCTTTATCCGAGGCTCTTGGTCACGCGGGTATTTCGACACTGACGAAAGTTAAAATCAATTATATTGACGCCGAGCGTATCGAAGAAGAGGGCGAGGAATGCCTGCGCGGCAATGATGCTATCTTAGTAGCCGGCGGTTTTGGAGACCGAGGAACAGAAGGGAAAATTGCGGCCGCTCGTTATGCTCGTGAGAGCAAGACACCGTATCTTGGAATCTGTTTAGGTATGCAGGTAGCGGTTATTGATTTTGCTCGTAATATTGCCGGTTTAGATAACGCAAATAGCACTGAGTTTGACCAAGAAACTCCGCACCCTGTTATTGGTCTTATTACAGAATGGACTGATAAAGATGGCAGCGTACAGCAGCGAGACGAGAATTCTGATTTGGGCGGAACCATGCGCCTTGGCGGACAAACGTGCTATTTAACGCCAGGCTCGAAAGCTCGAGAAGTGTATGGCGCAGATCAAATTGTTGAACGTCATCGTCATCGTTACGAATTTAATAATAATTACCGCGATCAACTGACAAATGCCGGCCTGGTTGTTGGCGGAAAATCTGATGACGACTTAGTTGAAATGGTCGAGCTGCCCGATCACCCGTGGTACATTGGCGTTCAGTTTCATCCAGAATTTACGTCTAGCCCGCGCGACGGACATCCGCTTTTTACTGCGTTTGTGCAAAAAGCTCGCGATCTCAAAGCTGACTAATACCTAACTAAAATCTAACGAAAAGCCCGATTCAAGAAAAACTTAAACCCAAGTGATACTTAAATGAAAATAGCTGATTTTGAGGTTGGTCTAGATCAACCCTTTTTCCTGATTGTTGGTCCCTGCGTTATCGAATCTCGCGAGTTTGCGCTTGAGACCGCAAAAATGATTCGAGATGTCACCGGTGAGCTAGGTATTAACGCTCTATACAAATCTTCGTTTGATAAAGCTAATCGCACCTCGGGGAGTTCTTTTCGAGGTCCTGGCATTCAGGAAGGTTTAGAAATTCTAGCCGAAGTACGCGACGTCGTTGGTATGCCGGTATTAACAGACGTGCACACTCCTGAGCAAATAGAGCTGGCCGCCAAATATGTAGATATGTTGCAAACGCCAGCATTCTTGTGCCGCCAAACAGATTTGATCGAAGCGGCGGGGGCTTGTGGTATTCCGGTCAATATTAAGAAAGGCCAATTCCTGTCACCCCCAGAAATGATCAATGTAACTAAGAAGGCTGAGGCAGCGGGCGGAAAAGGCCGAGTATCCGTGTGTGAACGCGGTGCTTCTTTTGGCTACAATAATTTGGTTGTGGATATGCGCGGTCTTGCGCAAATGCGCGCTACGGGTTGCCCCGTTGTATTTGACGCTACCCATTCTGTTCAGCTTCCGGGTGGTCAAGGCGACCGTTCTGGCGGACAACGCGAGTTCGTACCTGTTTTGGCGCGTGCTGCGGTCGCGGCAGGTGTGTCTGGTTTGTTTATGGAAACTCATCCTGATCCAGATAACGCTAAGAGCGATGGCCCCAACGCTTGGCCTACACAACGGTTAAAAGAATTATTGACGACGTTACAGCAGATTGATGTGGCCGTTAAGGCCGCTCCATTCGACGCTGACAATTTATAAGTTCGCAAAGAAGCTAATAGATTATAAGTTCGCAAAGAAGCTAATAGATTATAAGTTCGCAAAGAAGCTAATAGAATCAAACGCAGTACTCAAGTCAGAGATAAAAGGCACTAGTTGGGTCACTTAACCGGCTCGCCATATTCAATTCACTCATAACGCCTAGATACACGGAAACCTATTTAGATTATGTCCAAAATCAAAAATATTAAAGCAAGACAAATTCTCGATTCTCGTGGAAACCCAACTGTAGAAGCTGACGTTTGGTTAGACGACGGTTCGTTTGGACGAGCAGTTGCCCCATCAGGCGCGTCGACCGGCTCTTTAGAAGCCTTAGAGCTGCGTGATGGCGATGCTGACCGATATTTAGGCAAAGGGGTCAGCAAGGCTGTTGCGAACGTTAACAATCAAATACGGTCTGCGCTTATCGGCACCGACGCAATTGATCAACGTGCTCTTGATACGAAGATGATCGAGCTAGATGGCACTAAAAACAAATCTGGTCTTGGGGCGAACGCGATTCTGGCTGTTTCTTTAGCGTCGTCTAAAGCCGCCGCCGCGAGCCAAGGTCTTCCGCTTTACCGACATTACGCGAACTTATTCGGCACTACCGAGCTTGAAATGCCTGTTCCACAGATGAACATCATTAACGGTGGTGAACACGCAGATAACTCAATCGATTTTCAAGAGTTTATGATTCTGCCAACAGGACTTTCAACGTTCAGTGAGGCATTAAGAGCGGGCACCGAAATTTTTCATTCTCTGAAAAAAGTGTTGCACGCCCAAGGTCTAAACACGGCTGTTGGGGATGAGGGCGGCTTTGCTCCTAATTTGCCATCAAATGAGTCGGCTGTTGGTATTCTAATGGAAGCCATTGAACGCGCAGGCTATAAGCCTGGCGAAGATATTTTATTGGGGCTTGATGTTGCCAGTACTGAGTTTTATAAAAATGGAATCTACCGATTGGATGCCGAAGACAAATCATTGTCATCGGCAGAGTTTGCCGAATATTTACACGCTTGGGTTGATCGTTACCCAATTATTACCGTTGAAGACGGTATGGCAGAAGACGACTGGGATGGTTGGGCTGATTTGACCAAACGTGTTGGGTCTAAAGTTCAGCTTACCGGTGATGATTTGTTTGTTACCAATACAGAGATTTTGCAGCTCGGTATTGATAGAGGTGTCGCCAACTCAATCTTAATCAAGTTTAATCAGATTGGCAGTCTCACTGAAACGTTTGATGCGATTCAAATGGCGCACGACGCAGGTTACAAAGCGACTATTTCACATCGCTCTGGTGAAACCGAAGACACAACCATTGCCGATCTAGCCGTTGCAACCGCCGCAGGACAAATTAAGACAGGCTCTTTGTGTCGTTCTGACCGAGTTGCTAAGTACAACCAACTGCTTCGTATAGAAGAAGAGTTGGGTGCTAAAGCTATCTACCGCGGTCGTGACGTCTTTGGCTAAGTAGTTTTATTTATGCGTTCTTTTTAGTTTTTCTTTAGTTTTTCTGGAATGCGCAATCGCACTGTAGTCGTAAAGACAGACTTAAAAGTAGTCGTTGATACACAGGTGGCTACTCTGCAGATACTAACTAACGATTCCCCAGATCACAATTCTAAGCTGGCACCTGAGCCAGCTTAGTAAGTCAGAATATAGGTTAGTACATAAGTCGATCATTAGATCGATCCGTTAATTAGCTTCTGAATAGGCATTAAACATGCATAAGCCCGCTACTAAGATTCCGCGCTCGCCAACCAACAACAATGCACCCGAAGCTATTGTGCAGCGTCAGCAGTTTGTTAAAGACGAGCTAGGTGTATCACTAGACCATGTAGGCCATTTTTCTCAGCCAACTGAAGCGCTGCACGGCAATATCGAAAATCCTATTGGCGTTGCTCAGGTTCCCATCGGTTTAGCGGGCCCCATTTTAATTAATGGTGAACACGCTCAGGGTTCTTTTTATATTCCCATGGCGACAACAGAAGGCACCCTGGTTGCGAGCTATTCTAGAGGCATGCGCTTATTGTCGGCCATTGGCGGCGTTAAGACGACCGTTATTGAGCGCTATATGCAGCGAGCACCAGTGTTCTATTTTGACAATGCAGAGCAAGCCCGAGACTTTGGTGAATGGGTCGATACGCATATGGAGGATATCCGCGCGGCTGCCGAATCAACTACTTCAGTTGGTAAGCTATCGCATATCGAACAATATGGCGTTTCGCGCATGCGATTTTTACGCTTTAACTACACAACAGGTGATGCAGCAGGACAAAACATGTGTGGCAAGGCGACTCTCGCTGCCTGTGAATGGATTAGTACGCACAACCCCCTAGCGCCTAGGTTTACATTATCGGGCGCTATTGATACCGACAAAAAGCATTCTCACATCAATACCTTGCATTCTAGAGGCGCTAGAGTAGTTGCAGAAGCAACGCTACCCAATGACCTGGTAAAAGACATGATGCGGGTCGACACTAAAACCTTGTTTAAGGCTCGCCAAGTATCGAATGTGGGCGGTATGCTCGCAGGCACGACCAACAATGGCTTGCATGCGGCCAATGCTTTAGCCGCAATTTTTATCGCCACTGGCCAAGACGCAGCCAATGTTGCTGAGTCACAAGCGGGCATTGTTTACGTGGATCTTTTGGACAATGGTGATTTGTATTGGTCTATCACTCTACCATCGGTTATTGTCGCAAGTTATGGTGGCGGCACGGGCCTGGCCACGCAGCGTGAGTGCTTAGAAATTATGGATTGCTACGGGCAAGGAAAAGCTCTAAAACTGGCCGAAATTTGCGCTGCAACAGTGCTTGCGGGCGAGTTGTCGCTTGCATCTGCGGTGTTGGCGGGTGACTGGGTAGAGAGCCATGACCGGCTTGGTCGTAATCGGCCTTAGGGCTTAAATTTTAGAGCTTAGGCCTTAGACCTGATAACTCTTTTCAATGTGCTCGCGAGTGAGTACTCCGTAGATACGCGATTTTGATTTTCCGTGAGCTCCAACAATGTACAAAACTTCGATGTCCTCGTTTTGCATCTTCTCATGCGCCTCTTGGAGTGTCGCGATGATCGGGATGGATCTAGTGTCCAGGCGCTTTGCCGGTATCTTAAGTAAGTCAATTTCGGTTTCCACATCGGTTTGACTATCCAATTCGTTAAGATGACGAGCAATGTCTGTTGCAGGAAGCACTGAGGTGTTGTGCGTATCATCCTGATCAACAACTAATAACCAGCTAGGTTCATCTTTAAGCAATTGCTTGCACGAACCGAGTGTCAGCCGACGATGCTGTTGTAAGAAATTTCTATCCATTACGCTGGCGACGCCGATTTTACGTAAGGCAATGGAAAGCGAAGAATTTCTGTAGTCATTGCCGTGTGCTTGCAGTAAGTGGCGATATATAGAGCGTTGCCCAAACCCACCTTGTGCCATAAGCGTTGCAGATATTACTGCTAACATTCCTGGCAATACAATGCTGGGCGATGCCGTTAATTCCAGGAGGTAAATTAGAGCAGCAAGTGGCGCCTGCAATGTCGCGGCCATCATGGCGGCCATGCCGAGTACGGCATACCATCCAGGTTCTGCAAAGTTAGGTGAAAATGATTGCGCGCCAAGGCCAATCAGCCCGCCTGCGCTTGCACCAATAAATAGGGTAGGGCCAATCAATCCTGCTGGCATACCAAGCCCGATGGACACAGACGTAGCGAGCAATTTCATGACCAACAATCCTATAACGAAGCCTAAAGAAAGCTGGCTCAATAGCAAAGCATCAACGGTGTCGTACCCTATGCCCATTATCTGAGGTACTAAAACTGCGCAAAGCCCTGTAAAAACACCTGCAATAAGCATTCTTTGGAACACAGGTTGATCTTTGCTCACGATGGCAATGCCTGAGCTAAGCTTAATGAAAAGGGCCGCCAAAGCGCCAATAAGTAAACCCATTATCGCAACCAAGGGGAGTTCTAATACGGTATTAACAGGCATTACCGGTACCGCAATGGCGGTTGCACTGCCTAAAGTAAGTCTAGTAATAGTTGTCGCACTTACTGCTGCAAGGATGATCGGCGTAAAGCCAAACACCGTATATTCCATTACCACCACTTCCATTGCGAAGATAACTCCTGCAAGTGGGGTGTCGAAGGCGGCGGCAATGGCAGCGGCTACCCCAGCCCCTACCAAAATACGGACACCGTTGTTGGGTATTTTGAGGACGCGACCTAAAAGGCTGCCGCCACTGGCGCCTAAGTGAATACTTGGGCCTTCTTTGCCCATGGACTGGCCACTTATTAATGCGATTGTCGCTGTTAGAAACTGTAAAGTGGCTCGCTTAAACGGTAAATGGCCTTGATGATATTCAAGACGGGTTAGGACATGACCAACACCAACGTCGCGGTCTTTCTTTTTAACGAGTGTGAGTATGAGTCCGAGTAAAACTGCACCACCTACGCACAAAGCGAAACGCATGAGCGCATTGAGCGATTCAAACGACTCAGGATCCCCGCCCATAGGAAGCACTGCAGTGCCTAACTCGAGAGCGTAGCGGAATGCGATGATAATCGCCCCAGCGGCAAGGCCCGTTAAAACGCCCAAAAAAGCCAGCAGTGGTAAGCCATCGTATTGCTTAGACAGCTTTAGTTGCTGCTGCTCGTGGAAACGGTGATACGCGTCTCTGATCAAACCCAGACTAGGAATTAACTCAATTAGTTTTTCTAGTTTGGTTGTTTGGTCAGTCACTGAGATTTTGTATGTATTTTTTTCGAGTCTTAACTTAAGTGAGTGAGCAAAATCTAAGAAAATGTTAGAAAGGTAACTCTTGGTTAGCGTCAACGCTGTGAACTAGTCTACCAAAGTCTGATTGAATGCGCTCAAGTGCAGCTTCGTCGTCGGCTTCGAATCTAAGTACCAAAATGGGGGTCGTATTAGAGGGCCGAATCAAGCCAAATCCGTCTGCAAAATCAACTCTGAGTCCGTCAATGGTGTTAATTGATCCGTCTGGGAAATCAGAGGCTGTAACGAGCTTATCCATAAACGTATAGTGTTCACCTTCGTTAAACTCCATTCGTAACTCCGGAGTGTTGACACTATTGGGCAAGGCATCGAATACTTCTTGTGGGCTTTTATCTTGGTTGGCTAAGATTTCGATGAGTCGAGCGCCGGCATAAACACCGTCATCAAATCCGTACCAGCGTTCTTTCATAAAGATATGACCGCTCATTTCTCCGGCAAGTGCCGCGTCTGTTTCTTTAAGCTTTGACTTAATGAAAGAGTGGCCTGTGCGCCACATTGTTGCTTTACCGCCAGCGGCCTCAATTTCTTTGGGCAATAAGCGCGAGCATTTAACGTCATAGATGATCTCGGCGCCAGGATTGCGAGAAAGCACGTCGCGTGCAAATAGGATCATTTGTCGATCAGGCCAAATAACCTCTCCTTTGGGAGTAACTATGCCGAGTCGGTCGCCGTCGCCGTCAAACGCCAGGCCTATATCAGCATCGTGTTCGGCGACTGCAGATATCAAATCTTCAAGATTTTCGGCTTGGCTAGGGTCAGGGTGATGGTTTGGAAAATTGCCATCAATCTCGGTGAACAAGCCAATAACATCGCAACCAATGCCTCGATACACTTGCGGAGCCGTTGCTCCAGCAACGCCATTACCGCAATCGATCACAATTTTCAGGCGACGTTTTGGTTTAACGTCTCCAATGATCTCTTTGATGTATTGATCAATTACTGACTCAATCGTATAACTGCCGTCGCCGTTCTCATAGTCACGCTTTAGAATCCGTTGCTTTATATCTTGAATGCGTTCGGCCGACAGTGTCGTGCCCTCGACCACCATTTTAAAACCGTTGTAATTTGGTGGGTTGTGGCTACCAGTAATAGCGACGCACGAGCCTATATCCTTAGCGTAGCTCGAGTAATACACCACAGGAGATGGGGCCACACCAATATCAATCACATTGACACCACTGGCTTGCAGGCCTGCCGACAGCGCTTTAGTCATGGCGGGTCCAGAAAGCCGACCATCTCTACCGACTACAATACTTGAACCCCCAGCCGCTATAACCTCAGAACCCAGAGCGTGACCAATGCGTTTAACAATGTCTAAGCTAAGAGATGAATCAACGATTCCGCGGATATCGTAGGCTTTAAAAATTTCGTGTGGGAAGCTCATTGTGTTTGAGGTCTGTATAAGAAGGGTTGATCGAATAGACTGGATTCTATCGAACTAGCCAGATTAAGCAATTGGAGTGACGTGAACGATTGTTGAATGTTACAAGGTTTGGTCAGAAATCGTTCGATCCGATCGAGCTAATTTGAGATAGTGTAAAATATCTGAGAGTAGATTGCAGTTACTTGGAGTACACCAGCTTCTTAATTTCAACTTCTGATTCTACATTTTAATTCCTAGACAATCGCGATTTAACTATACGTGACACCACGAAACACACCTTTTTAATAGGAAGCCAACTATGCGTCAAACTACTAGAGCATTATTGTTATCTGCCTTGGTCTTTCCTGGTTTAGGTCAACTGGTTTTGCAGCGCAGGGCCATTGGATATAGCCTAATCACGACTGCCGCTGTCGCGGCGATCACCATTTTCTATTACGTGATATCTAGTGCATTGCAGGTTGTTGGGCGAGTTACCTCTGGGGAGGTTCCGCCGGATTTTTTTGTTATTCGTAAATTAGTGACTGAGCAACAGGCTGCGGCGGATTCGAGTGCATTGAACGTTGCTTTATTGGTGTTGGTAATCAGTTGGCTTGTGGGTATTATCGATGCCTTGCACAGGTCTCGTACGCAATCCGATGACGCCAGTAGTTAAGCGGATCTAAGATAAAAAAAACTAAACTACAAAAGGGGAGAGCAGATGCAAGCTATGAAGTTTAATGGGAGCGGTTCCGAGTATTTCAAAATTTGGATAGTCAATATATTGCTGACTATCGTGACGCTTACTTTGTACTACCCATGGGCTAAGGTCCGAAACCGCCGTTATTTTTATGGCAATACTGAGCTCGACAACCAAAACTTTGAATACCACGCGACGGGCAAACAATTATTTGCTGGCTATTTGATCGCTATCGTAGCGCTCATCGCATACGTCGTAATTCAGCAGGTTTCACCAGTGGGCGGTGTTGTCGTTTTTCTGATTTTATTTCTGGCCATACCTTGGATTGTTTGGCGGAGCCTTATTTTTAATATGCGGGTGAGCAGTTATAGCAATGTGAGGTTTGGCTTTGCTGGTAAATTGGGCGGTGCCTATTTCAACTTTCTGTTACTGCCAATTTTCTTGTTTTTAGCTGTTTATGGTTTTCCAATTATGGCAGCGATACTTGCGCCGACGGCGGACGGTGACGTAGCGTCTGTGGGACCCATGGTTGGAGTTTTCTTCTTCATAGGTCTAGCCGTGGCCGCATATCTGTATGGTGTTATGAAGCAGTGTAACAACGCGTATATTATTAATGGATCGCGGTTTGGTCAGGGCGAGTTTAAGACCGATTTAAAAGCTGGACCATTCGTCATCTTTCTTCTGAAAGCGATCGGTTTAACGATTCTCGGCATATTTGGTTTGCTATTGCTAATCTCCATCGCTGCGATGTTAATGGGCGCCGGAGCACAGTTAGGGGATTTAGGTGCTGCTTTTGGGGACCCAGAAGCAATGAACGACATTTTTGCGAATAGTCTAGTTATTTCAATTGTCGTAGTAATGTACATCGGGTTGTTGTTTCTCAGTATCGCTATTTTTACGTACCTCCAGGTGAGGCAACGTGAGTATATTCTTAAAAATTCGACGATCGACGGCAGAATAGGACTTGCTTCAACTATGAGTGCTAGATCGTTGGCGTGGGTAAGTTTTTCTAATTTGCTCGCTATCATTGTTACCTTGGGCTTGGCTATACCGTGGGCCAGCGTACGTATGGCTCGTTATGTCGCAAACCACACGCAAGTAGATACTAGTCAGGGCTTTAGTGACTATGTGAGCCAGCGGCAATCAGAGCAATCATCACTGGGAGACCAGCTTGGCGATGCGTTTGATGTTGACATAGGAATAGGTATTTAGTGGAGCTTGTCGGCAAATGGTTTGAGAGCGGTCGCGCTGAATCTTGCGAGGCTACTCTAATTGCTAACGGTGGAGAGTATCGTGTCGTTACTATCCATGGTAACGCGTCTGACGGTCTTCTAGCGGAAGTTTTAGTGAGTGATAGGCTGGGAAACCTCGAGCGCAAGCTAGAGCTACCAGACGGTTCACTTTTTGCCACCAATGACAATGACGGTGTTGACGATATTTTCACAGGCGTCGGTCGCGATACGCAGTTGATCCATAAGATTGAGTCTAATTGGAGATGGGTAGCTGTTGCATTGATACTAACGATAGCCACTACGTTCGCGTTTTTTCGTTGGGGTTTGCCATTGATCACGCATAGCGTTGCACAGGCTCTGCCGCATAAAACGGGAGAGCTTATCGGTGAAAATACGTTGGGGTTTTTAGACGATCTTTTCTTCGAACCCAGTCAATTAGAACAGGCAAGGCAAGATGAAATTCGCGAGCACTTTAACGTCAACCTGGTTCCGACTCATCAAGTAGACAAGGATATTTCGTACACGCTTCATTTTCGCGCTTGGGGCGAAGGAGATGACGCCATTCCAAATGCCTTGGCGTTGCCATCGGGCGACATTATTTTGACTGATAAGTTTGTGCAACTCACAGTTAATCAAGATGAGGTTGATTCGGTGTTGTTGCATGAAATGGGACACGTCGAACACCGTCACACTCTTGAAATGGTGACACAGTCAACTTTTATGGCGGTCATACTGGCCGTGTTTTCAGGTGACGTAACAGGGGCCGGAGATATGGGTATTGGTTTGGGGTCGCTCTTGGTTACAACTGGCTACTCAAGAAACTTTGAAAGTGAGGCTGATGAGTTTGCGTTTGAGCACATGCTTAAAGCCGGTATCGATCCTTCAGCTTTCGCCACTATCATGGATAAGATGATGCGATTTAGCCAAGATGCAGATATAGATGAAAACGCATACGCGGACGCGATCTCAATAGCTGACGAGAGTTCCGAGCTACCTAATACGACTAAAGATGACAGCTGGGCCGACTATTTGTCAACGCACCCGAATACCCAACAAAGAATTTTGCGTGCTCAACGATATGCCGTCTGTTTTAGAGAGGGAATCTCAGACTGCGTATCGGGAAGGCGCGAAGTAGACTGACACGAATTGTGAGTAGCGGTTTTACGTCAAGCTATTTACGTCAAGCTATAGTCTCTTCGTCATGCATAAAAAAGCGACCCTCTAGTCCATGTGTTCTAGGGATCGCTTTTTTTAGGTTTCGTGCTTCGCTTAAAACGATTCGATCAAGAATTCTGTTGCAGTATTAAAGATCGGCTTTAAAGCCTTGGTCATTTTGATGTTGTTAATTAACCTTATGTAGAGCCCGGCCTGTAACAGCCAGTGCTGCTTCATGCATAGCTTCAGACAGGGTGGGGTGTGCGTGCACAGTCCGAGCAATGTCTTCGCTTGATGCCGAATATTCTAGAGCCAGTACTGCCTCTGAAATTAGTTCCGATGCACTTGGGCCTAAGATATGTATGCCCAAGATACGGTCAGTTTTCGCGTCTGCCACTATCTTTATACGGCCGCCTTTTTCGTTCATAGCTAAAGCACGACCATTGGCCGCAAATGGGAAGAACCCTGCGTTTACTTCAAAGCCAGCGGCCTTTGCTTCGTCTTCGTTCATGCCGACCCATGCAATTTCAGGATGTGTGTAAATAACCCAAGGGATATTGCCGTGATTGAGTTGCGGTTTTTGTCCGGCAATTATCTCGGCTACGGCTACGCCTTCTTCAGAACCTTTGTGTGCCAACATTGGACCTTTTACAGCATCACCGATGGCGTAAACGCCAGGAATGTTGGTTTCAAAGGATTCGTTAATATCGATACGGCCACGTTCGTCTAGTTTTAGACCTGCACTATCGTCCGCAATATTGGCTGTATTGGGCTTGCGGCCCACTGCAACAATTAGCTTGTCGAACGTTTCGGTTATCTCTTCCTCTTTTAGTGTGTACGTTACTTGTACCGTCTTCTTAGTCGTTTTAGACGCAGTTACCATAGCTCCCAGTTTGATGTCTAATCCCTGGTCTTTAGTAAAAGTTCTAAACACCTCACGCGACAATTGCTTGTCGACCGGCGGCAAAAATGTGTCAATGGCCTCTAAAACAGTCACTTTAGACCCTAGACGATTCCATACGCTTCCAAGTTCTAAGCCAATTACGCCAGCACCAATAACGCCTAACCGTTTCGGTACAGTCTCAAAATTAAGAGCCCCTGCGTTATCAACAATAAGATCGCCGTCAATTCTAGCTACGGGGATGTCGATGGGCAGAGAGCCTACCGCAAGAATCACATTCTTAGCCGATAAGGTTTCGGTAACTTTACCGTCACGACTCACTTCAACGGTTTTGTTGGCTAGCAGTTTCCCCCGTCCGTGCGACATAGTGATTTTGTTCGCCTTCATTAATCCAGCGATACCCTGAGTCAGGTTAGTGACAACCTGATCCTTGCGCGCCAGCATTTTCTTAATGTCAACGCTCACTTTACCCGTGCTAATGCCATGATCTGCAAGGTCGTGTTGAGTTTGTGCAAAACGTTCAGAAGAGTCGAGTAGGGCTTTGGATGGTATACAACCGACGTTTAAACACGTGCCACCCAACGAAGGTTTGCCATCTGCGTTAGACCAATCATCTACACATGCGGTTTTAAACCCCAATTGTGCGCATCGGATTGCTGCAACATAGCCAGCTGGTCCTGCGCCCACTATAACGACGTCAAATTGTTCTGCCATGATCTCTTTTATAAAGTCTGTGTTGGCGAGAGAGCCTAATTAGCTCTCTCTGATTAATTAATCTCTTGAACTTATGTGTTTGTTTCGTAAAGCTTGCGTTTAAAGCTCTAGCAATAGTCGCGCTGGATCTTCAAGACATTCTTTGATGGTGCGCAAGAAAAGAACGGATTGTTTGCCATCAATAATGCGGTGATCATAGGTAAGAGCTAGATACATCATTGGACGTATTACTACCTCACCATTAATCGCAACAGGACGCTCCTCAATGCGGTGCATCCCGAGAATGGCGCTTTGCGGTGGATTAACTATAGGTGTCGATAGCATCGACCCGAACACACCGCCGTTGGAAATAGTAAACGTTCCGCCGGTTAGGTCATCCATCGTCAATTTGCCGTCTTTGGCTTTTTGGCCATACTCACTGATGGTTTGTTCAACGCCAGCGAAGCTCATTTGATCTACATCACGAAGAACGGGGACTACTAAGCCTCGTGGCGAACTTGCCGCAATGCCGATATCATAAAAGTCGTGGTAAACAATGTCGTTGCCATCAATAGAGCCGTTTACTGCAGGGAAGCGTTTGAGAGCTTCGATCGCGGCTTTTACGAAGAACGACATAAAGCCCAAACGCGTACCGTGTGTTTTTTCGAACTGTTCTTTGTATTGATTGCGAATATCAATAACCGCCTTCAGATCTACATCGTTGAAGGTGGTTAACATTGCTTGAGTGTCTTGTGCTTCCTTCAGACGACGCGCGATGGTTGAACGCAGGCGAGACATAGGCTCGCGACGCTCTTCGCGTGAACCAGGTGCCGGTTTAGCGGCAGGCGCAGGAGTAGGGCTGCTTGCTTGTGCTGTAGGTGTGGACGGTGCAGCGGCAATTGCGTTGACCACGTCCTCTTTAAGTAAGCGTCCATTTTTTCCTGAGCCGGAAATAGTCGCTGGATCAATATCGTTTTCGGCGACTAGCTTCTTAACGGCGGGGCTTAGCTTTTCAGCATCGCTATTGTCAGCGCTTGCTTGTGTATCTGGTGTCGCAGGTGCTTCAGCGGCCGCTGCAGGTGCTGCTTTTGCTGCGCCTTCTTCGATAATGGCCAAAATTTCTTGCTCACCAACAGTAGCGCCTTCTTCAAAACGAATTTCTTTGATAACGCCGTTTACCATACTCGGTACTTCAAGTACGACTTTCTCGGTTTCGATATCTACAATATTTTCGTCAATGCTGACGGAATCTCCGACTTTTTTGTGCCATGCAGCAACCGTGGCTTCAGATACGGATTCAGGCAAAATGGGCACTTTAACTTCGACGGTCATTATGAGCTCCTTTGTTTTTTGAGCAGTTAATACGGCTATTTGGTTTGAGTCGCTGCTAAGGTTTTATATATAACCTTTATTTAAAACAACAACATACAATTCATAGTACATTAATATTCTTTTAAAAATCGTAGTGGCCTTGTAGTAGCAAAACTAGTTAGTCCATCGATTCTACTTTATCGGTTTCTAGTTCGCACAGAACAGATAGCGCATCATTTATAAGTTTAGCTTGCTGGTCTCTGTGAGTAGACAAGTACCCGGCAGCCGGAGACGCAGAGGCATCGCGTCCTGCGTAATACAACGTATGCTGGTCTTCGATACAGGCTTTAAAGTGATGCAGTATTTGATACCAAGCGCCCTGATTTTTAGGCTCCTCTTGACACCATACTACCTCAGTAGCATTCGGGTATTTGTTGAGTTGCTTAACTACTTCTTCGCGAGGGAAAGGGTAGAGCTGTTCTACTCGAACAATAGCAACATCGTTTTGTTTGCTCTCACGACGCTGCTCCAAAATATCAAAATACACTTTACCGGTGCAATAAATGATTCGTTTGACATTTTTATTGGTCAATTTATCAATTTCAGGAATTACAGTTTGAAACGACCCGCTGTGTAAATCCTCGAGCGAAGAGGTCGATAACTTATGTCGCAATAGACTCTTTGGTGTCATTACAATCAAAGGCTTACGATAAGGTCGTAACATTTGACGTCGAATCATGTGAAACATTTGCGCGGGCGTACTGGGCGAACACACTTGCATATTATGCTGCGCACAAAGCTGTAGAAAACGTTCTAAGCGAGCTGAGGAATGTTCAGGGCCTTGTCCTTCATAGCCATGTGGAAGAAACATGGTAAGGCCACTTAAACGGCCCCATTTAGCTTCGCCGCTGCTTATAAATTGATCAATTACCACTTGGGCGCCATTGGCGAAATCGCCAAACTGCGCTTCCCAAATAACCATGGTTTTTGGGTCTGAGCATGCATAACCATACTCAAATGCCAGCACGGCTTCTTCAGACAAGAGCGAGTTAATAACATTAAACTCGGGTTGCTTGTCTTTAATGTGCTGTAAGGGAATGTGGACGCGCTTGCTGTTAGTGTCGTGTAAGGTTGCATGGCGGTGGAAGAACGTACCGCGGCCGCTGTCTTGACCGGATAAACGAATTCCGAAATTTTCATCCAACAGCGTTGCATAAGCAAGGTTTTCAGCCATACCCCAATCCAAGACAAGTTCACCGTCTTTCATGCTGCGGCGAGACTTCATGATGGCGGCAGCACGAGCATGGAGCTTAAAGTCATCTGGAACAGCTAACAAGCGCTCAGCTAAGTAATCTAAACGTTTGGCGTTAAAGCTTGTTTTGGTCTTGTGGTCCCAGTGAATGTTAAAATAAGGCGACCAATCAACAGTGTGGTCCCCTTGTTGGGCTTCAACAAACTCAGCAACCATCCGCTGACCTGCTTCTAAAGATGCGCGATATTTGGCAACTAGATTGGTTTCGTCTTCTTCAGTAATAACGCCTTCGTCGATCAATCTTTGCGCGTAGATTCGACGAGTCGTGGGTAAGGCCTTAATCGTTTTGTACATCATGGGTTGTGTCACCGATGGCTCATCTGACTCGTTGTGTCCATGTCTGCGGTAGCAGATTAGGTCAATGACAACATCCTTGTGAAACTCTTCTCTAAACTTCATCGCAAGTTCAGCCGCAAATACTACGGCTTCAGGATCATCACCATTTACATGGAAGATCGGCGCTCCCACCATCTTTGCGATTTCGGTGCAATATGGAGTAGAGCGGGAGTCACGAGGATGACTAGTTGTAAAGCCAACCTGGTTGTTAATAACAATATGTACTGTACCGCCGGTTTGATATCCGCGGCAGCCTGACATTTGGAATGTCTCCATAACAACGCCTTGGCCAGCAAAAGCCGCGTCGCCGTGGATTGATATGGGTAATACAGTTTTACCTAGATCGTCATCGCGGCGTTCTTGGCGAGCGCGCACCGAGCCCACAGCAACAGGGCTCACAATTTCTAAGTGTGACGGATTAAAGGCTAGCGAAAGATGCACTGGGCCTTGCGATGTTTGAATGTCGGAAGAAAAGCCTTGATGGTATTTAACATCGCCGCTTGCCGCATTTTCGTTCTTATCGTATTTGCCTTCGAATTCTGAAAACAAATTCTCGGGAGATTTACCCAGAGTATTGACTAATACGTTTAGTCTGCCTCGGTGGGCCATGCCAATAACGAATTCCTTAACACCTGATGCTCCACCTTGTTGAATGATCTGGTCGAGCATGGGTATTAAGCTCTCGCCGCCTTCCAATGAAAAGCGCTTTTGGCCAACGTATTTGGTGTGCAGGTAACGCTCCATGCCTTCGGACGCGGTTAGACGGTCGAAGATATGTTTTTTACGGTCTGACGTGAAGTGAGAGTAGCCGAGCGGTTGTTCTAGCTGCGTACGCAACCAACGACGTTGCTGCGCACTCGCCATGTGGCCGTATTCGTAAGCAATTGAACCACAATAGTTTTGTTCCAAGATAGCGACAATGTCACGTAACGGCAGGCGCTCAGGGGCTCGTAATGGGCCCGTGTCAAAAATGGTATCTAAATCAGCATCTGATAAGCCGTGGTAGCCGAGCTCCAATTCACTCGCATCCTGAACTTCCATCTCACCGATAGGATCAATTTTGGCTCGTTTATGCCCCATTGCCCGATAGGTGCTGATGAGTCTAGAAACAGCGCCTTGTTTGGTTGCTGCAATCGCGTCTAAAGCTTGAGAGCCGCTTGCGCCAATGCTTGAACCCTGAGGGGTAGGCAATAGTGCGCTATTGCTAAGCTGGCTAAAGTAACTGCGCCATTCTGCGGTAACTGAGTTTGGGTCAGTTTGATATTGCTCAAATATTGCTTCTAGGAACGCAATGTTTTGACCATTGAGTGGGCTTAATGGATCCGAAGAATGTGAAGACATAGTTTAATTTCTACCGCGCTTTCGTTGATTTGGAAGAACTAGTTCCGAATAGGGATTATCAGTCAATCTGTGTAGATAATCTACTAGCCATAGGTCGTTAACACGGCGACACACACTACGTGTCGCCACCATTGAACTGGAGTCTGGTTTAAGCTCGATAATCAGCCGGTACTTGACGCTCACCCATACCTTGATAGTTTTGCCGTGGTCGCGTGATCCTGAATTCTGGATCTTCCATTAATTCCATCCATTGCGCTAGCCAGCCCGCCGTACGAGGTATGGCGAAAAGGACCGTAAATGCTTCCATTGGAAAGCCCATCGCTTCGTAAATTAAGCCGGAGTAAAAATCTACGTTTGGATACAGCTTACGTTCTACAAAGTACTCGTCTTCAAGGGCGATCCGCTCGAGCTCCATTGCGACGTCAATCAAGTGATTACGCCCCGTTACTTCAAATACTTCGTTAGCAATTTCCTTAACAATACGCGCGCGAGGATCGTAATTCTTATAGACGCGATGGCCAAAGCCCATCAAACGCTGTTCTCCGTCCTTACATTGAGCAACGTAGGCGGCCACTTTATCTTTAGTGCCAATCTCTTTCAGCATGGTCAACACAGCTTCGTTAGCGCCGCCATGAGACGGTCCATAAAGAGCAGCCGACGCGCCTGCTACAGCAACAAATGGGTCTGCCTTAGAGCTTGCGATGTTGCGCATTGCGCTTGTGCTGCAGTTTTGCTCGTGATCGGCATGTAAGATAAAAAGAATGTCTAATGCGCGTTCTAGGGCTGGGTGAGCTTGGTAACGAGGCTCGACCATACGGTACATCATATTCAAGAAGTTGCCTGTATAGCTCAACTCGTTGTCAGGGTAAATGTAAGGAAGGCCGCGGCTGTTGCGGTATGCGTACGATGCAATGGTTGGCGTTTTACCGATTAAGCGACACGCTTGTAGCATGCGGGTTTCTTTATCTTCAACCATTTTGGCATCAGGATAGAACGTCGACAGAGCCGCTACGGTAGAAATAAACACACCCATTGGGTGCGCGTCGTAATTAAAACCACCCATTAATCGTTTAGTTTTTTCGTGCAGCATGGTGTGATGGGTGATACGACTCTCCCACGCTTTTGACTCTACTGGGTTTGGCAATTCGCCATTAAAGAGTAAGTAAACAACATCTAGAAACGTGCTGCGCTCTGCTAGCTGTTCGATGGGGTAGCCGCGATATCGAAGTATACCTTTGCCGCCGTCTAAATCGGTTATTCGGCTAGTGCAGTTGGCCGTATTTACGAATCCAGGGTCATAGCTCATCATGCCAAAATCACCCTCGTTGACTTTAATCTGACGAAGTTGCGATGCAGTGATGTTGCCATCAACGATCTCGATTTCGTATTCTTTCCCAGTTCTATTGTCTTTTACGGATAAGGTATCGGTCATGATTCTGTCTTCTTCGGTTAATAGTTTCAGATTTTTATCGTTTTTGTTATTGGTTATTAGTGTGCACTAGCCAATCTGTGTCAGCCGCGGTAAGTCAAAACGACTCGTTGCGTTAGTTCTGAATCAGTATTTTAAGACCATTGCAGCGTTCTAGTTCATCTTTGAGGCTAAATGCTCAAAATTAAAGCGGAGCCGAACAATAACTAATCGATGATAACAAAGCTACGTAGATGAAATGACAAGCATTTCCAATTTACGCAAATATCTAGGATTCGGCAGCCTGATTCGAGGGTTATCTTGGGTACAAATCAAGAAGCCCAGCGGTTTCTCGCAGACAAAACCCTAGGGTCTACTGAATTTAGAGCGTAATCGGTTCTTTCCACTTGGCTCGAATAGCGCACTTTTAGGTCAAATAATCTTACCGAACGCCTGTGTGACCAAAACCGCCATCGGCACGTTCACTTTCTGCAAATTCATCGACTAGGTCAAATTTCATCTGAATAACGGGCACAAACACCATTTGTGCAATGCGGTCGCCAGACTCTACCGTAAACGCCTTATCGCCACGATTCCACAGCGATACCATAAGAGGGCCTTGATAGTCTGAGTCAATTAATCCCGTTAGGTTACCCAATACGATGCCATGCTTATGGCCTAAGCCGGACCTTGGTAGCAACATTGCAGCCACAGCAGGGTCGCCGATGTAAACCGATAGTCCGGTCGGAATCAAATGGGTCTCTCCCGGAGCAAGAATCAATGAATCTTTAATGCATGCGCGCAAATCAATGCCCGCAGAGCCCGACGTGGCATAGGCGGGTAGATCAAACTGGGCGTGGAAGTCTTTGTCTAAAATCTTAAGTTGTACAGATTGCATAGTGTGCCTGATGCGTTTTTAGTTAACGGTTATATTTAAGTGATTTGTGCTGACTTGCATTTACCCTAGCTTGGGCTCAATAGGTTTAAGTTCGAAATCGCTGGCTGGGCCTTTAAAAATTTTGTTGTGCTAGGTGGAAAGCTCAGCTACTCGTGAGACGATATGTCGAGCAAGCTGACTTTTACTGGCACGCGGCAAATCTTGTTTCGAACTGCTCGTGATTAAAGTAATTATGTTGTCGTCGCTGCCAAATCCAGTTTCTGAGCCACCAACGTGATTGGCCACGATAAGGTCTAACTTCTTGCGTTCAAGCTTAGCGCGCGCATACGTTTCTACATCATTTGTTTCTGCAGCGAAACCCACACAGAATGGTGGTTTTTTGAGCGCAGCCACATCAGCAAGGATGTCTGGATTTTTAGTCATCAGGATAGTCATTTCATCATGATTCTTTTTGATTTTCTGATCGCTAGAATCAACAGGCCGGTAGTCTGCTACGGCGGCAACCCCTATAAAGATATCTTGCTCAGCAATATCAGCGAATACGGCCGCATGCATTTCAGCAGCTGAACGTACGTGTATCGTTTTCACGTTAACGGGTGCTGTAAGGCTAGTGGGACCACTGACTAATGTGACATGAGCACCAGCCTCTGCTGCCGCTTCAGCCAATGCATAACCCATTTTCCCAGAGCTGTGGTTAGTGATGCCGCGCACAGGGTCTATAGCTTCCCACGTTGGGCCAGCCGTGAGCATTACATGTTTACCCTCAAGTTCTCGGGTTTGAAACAGTCCAGCCAATTGCTGAGCTAAATCTTGTGGTTGTAGCATTCGGCCAGGGCCAACGTCACCGCAGGCTTGTTCGCCAGAATCCGGGCCAAGAAAGGCAACGCCCCGCTCAATGAGCGAAGCAACGTTTTCGGCTGTAGTGCTGTTCTTCCACATTTGCTGGTTCATGGCAGGTGAAACGACTACTGATGCTGTGGTTGCTAAGCACACTGTTGTTAACAGGTCGTGTCCGCTACCTTGGTTGAGCTGTGCTATGAAGTTTGCCGTGGCTGGCGCGATCAATACAATGTCGGCCCACCGAGCTAAGTCTATATGCCCCATGCCTGATTCACTTTCCGCCGTCATTTGGGCGTTGTGAGGTATATGGCCACTAACGGCTTGAAGGGCAAGCGGGGTAACAAACTGCTCGGCTCCGCGACTCATTACGATACGTACCTGCGCCCCAAGTTCAGCTAGTTTACGGACTAAATCGGGAGTCTTATAAGCCGCGATGCCGCCTGTAATTCCGAGTAGAACGCGTTTGTTAATAAGAGTAGGGTGGTTGTGTGGCATACGGGCTTTGATTTTGAGGTGTATATATGACGTTACGACTAACGCCATTTACGGTTGGCCTATTATAGGCGCATGCGGCGCTCTTGCGAAAGACCATCAAGTTGCATCAGGGGTTGAGTATACAGTTAACCAGCGTTTTCTACAGGCCGGCCCCAAGTATATGAATTGAGTTTATTTAGCCATTACAACGACCTTGTGTCGCTATACGATCGTTTTCGAGCGAGATAGCGGAAGATGTTTTTTCAAGGTTTACCAATGCAATGAAGGTGTTTAGTCTAGCGGCTGAATTGATAACCATTCTATTGAGGCGGTCTCGTTTCCTGAAAGACTGTCGATACGGATGAGAAAGTTGGCAAACAGGCGTTTGATTGGGGCGGTCGTGTCTAAAAAAAGAAAGTCAGTATTAAAGCTAGAAAACACGATTGATGCAGGCAAATCTGTTTTGGATAGCTCTGGCTTCAGAGAAGTCGCTAATTGTGGTTTGAGCAGCGCTACTGCTAATTTAGAAGACTTGGGGAAAAGCCGAATTTCGACATGGCCAAGATCAGAGCGACCACGCGAGAAACTGTGTAAGTATGGTGAGGCAAGTTTGTCAGACGCAGAGTTGCTCGCACTGTTTGTGGGTAATGGTATAAGAGGAATGACCGCGATTGATATATCAAGGCACATGCTGACTTCTAATGATGGTTTGCGTGCAGTGCTTGCGCTAGGACGGGATGAGTTTTGTGCTCAAACAGGTGTCGGCGAAGCAACCTTCGCGTTATTGCAGGCGGCTCTTGAGTTGAGTCGCCGTCATCTACGGGAAAAGTTAGAACGAGCAGACGCTTTAAGCTCTCCGCAGACGTGCCGAGACTATCTGAGCCTTGAACTCCGAGACAAACGCTACGAGTGTTTTCACGCACTTTTTCTCGACTCCAAACATAGAGTCATTCGGTCACGAGAGCTTTTCAGAGGTACTATAGACCACACTAGTGTGCCAATAAGAGAAGTGGTTGTTGAAGCGCTTAAACACAATGCTGCAGCTATGATTGTGGCGCATAACCATCCTTCGGGAAACCCTGAGCCAAGTGCGGCGGATAAACAGTTAACAGCGCGGCTTTTAGAGGCATTGAGTATGGTGGGGGTGAAACTATTGGATCATTTCGTGGTGGGCGATGGCGAACTCGTTTCTTTCGCAGAACGTGACCTGCTCAGTTAACAAACCCTATCCTAGCGGGCTAAACTGGTGGCTTTGAGCTAGCTTAGAGCGCAGACCAAGCGAAACCGTCAAAAAACAACAATAATTAGTTTTCTTAGGCGGCGATATCTGGTATAAATCGCGCCTTGTTTCGGGTTGGCTACATTCATTCTCTGGTGTTGCCTTGGCTCAGGATAAATTAGATATTAAGTCGGCATTTATGATGTAGTCTCAAAATCGAGTTCAAAGGAATTGTTTTGATGTCTTTTGAACGTTGATTTTAAGCCTGAATAGAAGCCCGCAGCGTCACGCGATCGCAAGACTTGGTAAAATCAAGAGAGATTAAAAGGTAAGTTAAAATGGCTAGAGTATGTCAGGTCACCGGTAAAGGGACGACTTTTGGTAATAATGTATCGCACGCAAACAATCGTACGCGTCGCACGTTTATGCCTAATTTGCACGACAGAAAATTTTGGGTTGAGAGCGAAAACCGTTGGGTTAAATTACGCGTCTCCTCAAGAGGTATTCGTATTATCGATAAAAAGGGCATTGATGCTGTTTTGACCGATATTCGTGGTTCGGGCGTAAAAGTATAGTTAAGCAGTTGGTTTACTGGCTTAGTGATGAGCAAGTAATCGCTAACTGGCAGCTAATTAAATATTTGTAGATCTATTGCTCATTGATTGGGCGCTAGATTCAATTAATAAGGTGATTTATGAGAGATAAAATCAAATTGGTTTCTAGTGCTGGCACTGGCCATTTCTACACCACGACTAAGAACAAGCGAACGATGACCGAGAAAATGGTTATTAAGAAGTTTGATCCAGTTGTACGCAAGCACGTCGAATATAAAGAATCAAAAATTAAGTAAGTAACAGAGTAGGTACTTTCTTAGTAGAGAATCTAAGTTAGAAAGCTACTGGTGTCGTTACTTGTTAAGTGTGGTTTGTAAGTTAGTCGCTATAAGGCGGTCTCCCGTGCATCTAAGGTTTACGCATAAGGCTTAACTTCATAACTGTACCCATAAAAAAACCGGCAATGCCGGTTTTTTTATGCTTACTTGAATGGTTAGTCGTCTTTGTTAAAGAGCCCAAGCCGGGTCAGCCAGCCTTTTTCTTTATGGGTTGGCTTAGTAATCACCGTGCCACCGTGCTGTTGGTCTTCAGTGCTGGGCGCAAGTGATTCAACCTGATCAAGGTTTACGTCGCCACGCAAAGCCACAAGTTTGTTGTCATCAAATATGGCTGTGACTAAACGAGTAGTCGTCTGTCTTTTGTTGTTGTCTCGTTTGGAATAATAGTAGTCCCAGCGCTGCTCATTAAAAGGGTCAATCACCATCGGTGTGCCCAAAATAAACAACACTTCTTGTTTACCCATTCCATAGCGTAGTTCCTTAAGATTGCTATTGTTTAGAATGTTGCCTTGCTGAATGTCCGGTTGGTATGGGCGAATACAAGCACTGAGTGAAAGAGCTAAGATCGATAGTAAAAAGAGTCGTTTCATTGGATAAATAATCTATACGTTAAGAAAATGCGGTGTCGCTTGCGTTGAATTAGCTGTGTTGAAGTGAACCATTTAAATCGATTGTATTTATTTATGGGTAGTTCATGGCAGTTCCAAAAGAACGGCAATTTCGTCACAGTTTTCGAATTTGTAGCAGTTTACACAAATACCCCAGACTTTTTCAGGGAATATCTCTTTGTTAACCGTTTTAAAACCTACTCCATGAAAAAACGCGGGTACGTAGGTAAGGGCCATTAATCGTTTTACATTTAGCGTTTTGGCTCGATCAACCATGTCACGAAGTAGTGCATCTCCAAGCCCTTGGCCTTTGTGACTTTCTTTCACCATTAAGCTGCGTGCCTCAGCCAGCTCATCCGTAAAATGTTCTAACGAGCCACAGGCAATTACTTCGTCATTGCGTTTAATAATTCTAAAACGGCTGATGTTGGCTTCAAGATCAGATTTACTACGCGGCAGTAGTTGGCCCATCTGTGCGTAATGGTTCAATAAAACTTGAATAGATGCGATGTCTTGCAGCGAAGCCGTAGTGATTACTGGCTGTTGCTGGCTAAAATCTACATGCTGTACGGTAGTTTGCATTATAGGTATCTACTCTAAAATAAACGGTTTGTGCTAAAGACAGTTATGCCGTCGAACCGGCTGTTTGTGTTGCGCGCAGAAGCATTTCGCGAGCATGGGCTACGGTGCTCTCAGTAATCTCAACTCCGCCTAACATTCGCGATAGCTCTTCGATACGTTCTGACTGATCCAGCTTGATCAATTGGGTAGAGGTCTGATCGGCATCGGCCGACTTCTTTACCAAAATATGTTGTTCACCGAGCGCGGCTACTTGCGGTAAATGAGTAATGCAAATCACTTGAGCATTACGGCCAAGTTCGCGTAAGCGTTCGCCTACAATTTCGGCAATACGACCACCAACGCCAACATCAACTTCGTCAAAAATAAGGGTGGGTGTGCTTGAGCTTTGGCTTGCGATGACTTGAATGGCTAGGCTGATGCGAGACAATTCACCGCCTGAGGCCGTTTTGCTCAAAGGCTTAAGCGGCATTCCAGCATTGGTCGATACCATAAAATCGATATCGTCTTGGCCGTAGGGCGTTACTTTTAGATTTTCTTTGTCATGGCTTGTAACGCTTACATGTAAACGACCGCCTTCCATACCAAGCTCTTGCATTTGCTCTGTAATGGCTTTCTCAAGACGAGCCGCGGCTTCTTTCCTTGCTGCAGAAATCTTATTCGCTACGTTTGAGTAATCAGCTTTAAGTTTTTTTAGGGCGCTTGCCAGTTCATCCGGTTGTGCGTCAGCCGCTTGTAAGAGGTCGAACTCAGCCTGAAGAGCATGTTGCTTACCCAACAAATCGTTTTCATTGCAGCGATGTTTGCGGGCAAGATTGATCAATGTGTCGCGGCGGGCTTCAACTTCAAATAGGCGTTCAGGATCACCATCAATGTGTCCCAGAGCACGATCAAGTTCGGTTTGAGCTTCATCAACCTGTGCCAAGGCCGAGCTAATAAGCTCGCATGCCGAGTCAAGGTTAGGGTCTAAGGACTTAAGTCGCTCTAGTTGAACCTGTTGCGAGCCTAATAAAGCCGATACATTACCTTCTTCTTTATCAAACAGAGCTTCAAGTGCTGTCTCAATGCTGCCGCGTAACTCATCGGCGTTACTCAAAACTGCGTATTCTTGTTCGAGTTCTGCAAATTCGTTTTCAACCAATTGCACATCAAGCAGTTCATCGAGCTGAAAAGACAATAAGTCTAATCGTTCACGATTATCGTCTAAATTCTGAGTAAGGGAATCGAGCTTACGCTCCGTTTCTTGGATCGACTTAGCAACAACAGCAACATCTGCTAGTTCCTGCACAATGTTGGCGCGCTCATCTACAATGCTGCGCAACGTAGGCTTGCGGAGTAAAGACTGATGCTCGTGTTGGCCATGAATGTCGACAAGTAGTAAACCGAGCTCTTTTAAAGTGGCTAAGGTAGTCACTTGATCATTAATATAGCAGCGGGTAGGGCGTTCAGTGCGCAGTACACGTCGGATTAACAGTTCGTCGTAAGATTCGCGTCCATCTAAGTCGCGTTCTTTTAGCCATGCTTGTACTAAAGGAAGGTTTTTAACCGAAAAGCTCGCGCTTATATCACTTTGATCTTCGCCAAAACGAATTAAACTCGCTTCTGCGCGCGCGCCCAAGACCAAATCGAGTGCGTCCAGTACAATACTTTTACCAGCGCCGGTTTCACCGCTCACCACTGTAAAGCCACGACTGAAATCAACGTCTGTGGATTTTACGACTGCAAAATTATTGATGGTTATATCAAGTAAGGCCATTAGTGGTAATTAACCCCAACCGAGTTTAACTCTGAGCATTGCAAAATAATTATAAGAATCTGTATGAATGAGTTTTACCGAGTGCTTAGATTTCTGCACATAAACACTCTCGTCTCCGCGCAAGTTATAGCCAATTAAGCCATCCGCTGATACGTGCGCTAAGTTAGCAGTTTTGTTGCGTATTTCAACCTTTATTGTTGATTCGGCTGGAAGTGTAATCGGACGATTTGACAATGTATGAGGCGACACGGGTACCATAGAGATAACGTCAGTGCCAGGATGGACAATTGCGCCGCCAGCGGACAGCGCATAGGCGGTCGAGCCGGTAGGTGTTGCAAAGATTACACCATCCGATCTTGCTGCTGTAACAAACTGGCCGTCTACCGACGCTTGCCAGTTGATAAGGCGTTCTAGACCATGCTTGCCAATCACTATGTCGTTTAGTGCAATTTGTTTGTAAAGAACTTGGTCATCGCGTTCTACTCTTACAAAGAGCGTCATGCGCTCTTCTACGGTAAATTCGCCAGCTAGGATTTTGTCTACTTCGGGGAGCATCTCGTCCCGCGTTATGTCAGTAAGAAACCCCAGTGTTCCAAGATTAACCCCAGCGACGGGCACACCAGCCTCGGCCATTTGTCGTGCAACGTGGAGTAAGGTGCCGTCACCGCCTATCACTATTGCTAGGTCGATATCGACCGGCACGTTTTCTTCGAGTCTTTCTTGAGGAAGGTCGCGAGTAATCTCTGCGGCCGTAGTGTGGCCAATCTTTACCGTATAGCCACGCGCTTCTAAGTGCTCGGTGAGTTGTTTTAACGGCTTTTCGACACTGCTGTCGCGGTATTTGCCGAACACGCCAATAGTTTTAAACATGAATTTTATGATTTATGGTCATCCTTTGAATTGTCGCCAATTGCGTACTGCTTTGTCCAGCTAGATTATGCCTGAGTGTTCAATAAAAAAAGCGGGTTAAAGCGTAGACTAGTAAAAGCTCAATTAGTTTAGAAGCTCAATTTGTTTTTGCCGTAACACCCGTTTAGCTTAGAATGTTTTGAGCCTACAGTAGTCCGTTTGTAATAGCGACCATGGCTAAGTATGAGAACAAGCAATGGCACAGCGCCGTAAGTGTGTTGCCTTGTTTAAACCTTCTAGGCAAATGCACGCAACAAGTTGTGCTTGACGCAGTCTTATTAGATATATTTAGTGTATCTTCAAGTTCGTAAATATAAGTTTTTGGTTTATTGAGTTAAAAATGAGTTTAGATAGCAGAGCTGAAAATGTATTAAAACACTTGGTTGAGACCTACGTCCAGGATGGGCAACCCGTGGGTTCACGTAAGTTATCCAAATTGCCTGACTTAGGTGTCAGCAGTGCCACCGTTCGCAACGTCATGTCTGATTTAGAAGAACTAGGCCTTATTAGTGCGCCGCACACGTCAGCTGGGCGGATCCCAACTTCCTTGGGGTATCGTTTGTTTGTTGACAGCATGCTTAAAACAACGCCGCTATCAAAGAAGTCTGTTACTGAAATGGCGAACAAGTTTACCAATGAGGCAGACCCTGAAACTTTACTAGCGCATGCCTCTGAAGTTCTTTCTGAATTAACTCGTTTTGCTGGAATGGTGGTTTTGCCTAATCAATCTGTTACACGATTTAGGCAGCTTGAATTTATGCGTCTCTCCGAAGGTCGAATCTTAGCGATACTAGTAACTGAAGACGGGCGAGTACAGAACAGAGTTTTGAATCTGGATGCGAAATTCACTGATTCCGAATTAGTTGAAGCCACTAATTTCTTCAATCAGCGTTATAGAGGCAACACACTCGACGATGTACGTCGTATGGTCGTTAAAGACATGCAGCAAGATAATGATGAGATGCATAGGGTAAACCAAGCGGCAATTCAAGCCGCGGCGAGGGTTATTCGAGAGGAAGACGACGATAGACCCGCAGGGATGATGTTTAGTGGTGAGCAAAAACTTTTAGACGTGCCTGATTTGTGTCAGATCGAAACATTACAAAAACTATTTGATGCCTTTAAAACCAAACGTGATCTGTTGAGCTTGCTGGATCGCAGTATGAAAGCCGAGGGCATATCGGTATTTATCGGCGAGGAGTCTGGTTATAGCGCATTAGGCGAGTGCAGTGTGATTGCTAGTCCATATGAAGTTGATGGAAAGGTAATTGGTACATTGGGCGTAATTGGCCCCACGAGAATGGCCTACGACGAAGTTATTTCGGTGGTAGACCTCACCGCCAAGTTATTAGGTAACGCGTTGGCTATGGGGCAGGGAAGGCGTTAACTGCACTCGTATCCTTGCAATTATTTGAATAATCGATGGTCAAATTGATCGAAGTTCAATGGAGACAAGCACAATCAAGAACACACTTATTTACTGGCCAGTACTGGTTCAACTCCTTATCCCATTTTGGGTGCTTATTCTTAATGGCAAACGCAAATCTGTTGATCGACGCAGTGGCGCGCACGACCCAAAAGAGTCGGCGATCAATAATACCGCATGGTCATTACCTGTTGTACTTACATCAAACAGTCTTGCCAATCAGTTTCAGCTGCCAATCGTTTTCTATGTGCTCTGTTTAATACTCGCTTCTATAAGCTCAGTATCAGTATTTGCTTTAGCCGTAGCGTGGTTGTTTGTAGCAACTCGCTGGTTTCATGCCTACGTGCACGTTACAAGCAACCATATTCCCTCGCGCTTCGGAAGTTTTGTGGTTAGTACACTGGTATTACTCGTCCTGCTTGTTACCACGGGCGTGGCGCTGTACCAAATCTCGTAGCTCAACGATTTAGCAGGATGTGTCGATAATAATTTTTCGTAGTGTCAAAGCCCATATCGAAAAAGAGAACTGGTTTGCTGTTGGAGTAGACTTCTTTATTGTAGTCGTTGGTGTTTTCGTTGGTTTGCAGGTAGAGAATTGGAATGAGGCGCAAACATTAGATAATAGAGAGACGGAATTACTTTATGAACTAAAGAAGGAAATGGAAAACTCTATCATTACTACAAATCAAAAGATTGATAGTTACGCTCAAGTAGCCGCTGCGGGCAAGCGGTCTCTCGACTTCCTCTCAAGCAATGTGTCGTGCGAGACAGAGTGTTGGGCGATTCTGGTTGACTTTATGCATGCCTCACAATGGCAGGCTTTATCCGTTAAAAGATCAAGTTATGAAAATATGCGCCGCATTGGACTTCCCAGAAAAAGCGCAGTTGTTGACGCTGTTGAAGCCAATCATGCGCAAGTCGATGCGGCTACCGCAGTTTTTTCGAGTTTGCCATACTATCGAGAGATTGTCCGCCAGTTGATATCAAATGAGGCTCAGTTATTCTATTGGAATAACTATTATTCATTGATTGCAGGCGTTGAAAGCTATGACTTAAACTGCGCAAACGGTGTCACAGAGGACAGTGCATTAGAGACGGTTGAGGCAATTGTTCAGCACCCCGAGATTAAGCCGCACTTAACTAAGTGGTATGGTGCCGCCGCTCTTCTAGCGATAAGCTTAGACGTTCAAAATACTTTAGCAGAGACCGCAATTGAGGTGATTGAAGCTGAATTAGAGCGCCGCTAAACCTTTTACGATCTTTTACACAACACATTAAGGGATAGACTTAAAAAGGTGTGTCAAATCTTTTTATAATAGATGGAGACAAGCCACGTTTTGAATGTCTGCTTTGGGCTGTAAATTCAAGCAGACAGTTAGACCTACATCCGTATTCGTTCAAGCCCTAATATTGCTGTGCCAACGACGTAATCTGTTTTATTCTGAACCTGCGTCAATAGGTCTAATACGCAACAGCCAAAGCAAGCCATTTCGGAGCCCGCGTAAGACTGGATAAACTACCTTAGCTACCTTGGTACTGCCAAATAAAGCTTGGTTTATGCGATTGAACAGTCCGTGATGACTGCTCAGTTTGTTTAAGTAGCTTAGTGCCTCATCAGCATGGAATGATCTATCGCCATCGTTGACTATTATTCCTTGGTCTATATCTAAGCCCGAATTTGCCGCAGCGGCACACTCTTGTGGTGCTTGTCTGGCATCAATGAGTTCAATCTGGTGCGTATCGTTGCTTCGTTGCAGTTGACCCACATACAGTTTGCACACGGGGCATTCGCCGTCGTAGAGCACCGAGAGAGCAGGGGGTTCTTTCATTCGTTCCTTCTTTAGTCCTATCTTTAACACTATATTTTCGTCACTTGATACATCTTTGCCAAGTTTGGTCGGGGATTTGATGCGGTGTTCGCTTTACATGTGCGATAGTATAAAGCTAACAATCACTAATACTAAAAAATCATGAAAGAGTTTGATCTGATTATCTATGGTGCTTCTGGGTTTACTGGAAGGCTTGTTGCCGAATACCTCAATAGCGAATACGGCGCCGCTGGCGATCTGCGTTGGGCTATGGCGGGGCGCAGTAAGTCTAAGTTGGCGCAAGTGCGCGACGAAATGGGCTTGCCTGCTGATACTCCGTTGGTTGTAGCCGACACGTCGGATTCAGCGTCTTTAGATGCCATGGTTGCTCGTACTAAAGTTGTAGCGACTACGGTCGGTCCTTATCAATTGTATGGTTCAGATTTGGTTAGAGCGTGCGCAGAGGCCGGAACCGACTACGTTGATCTATGTGGTGAGTCGGTTTGGATGCGTCATATGATTGACCAACACTCTGAAGCTGCCCAAAAGTCAGGCGCGCGCATTGTGTTTTCTTGCGGCTTTGATTCAATTCCCTTTGATCTGGGCGTGTATCTCTTACAACAAGAAGCCGTGAAGCGATTTGGTGCGCCTTTTAAGGAAGTTAAAGGGCGTGTCAGAGCCATGAAAGGCACATTCTCTGGTGGTACTGCCGCGAGCTTGCAAGAGTCGGTTAAGCGCGCACGGTCAGACAAAGAAGTCTTTGCCCTCGCAATCAACCCGTATGCCTTAGTACCTGGATTTGCGGGTCCTGAGCAACCTAATGGTGATGTAGTGCAGTACTCAGAGGAATTGGATAGCTGGGAAGCACCTTTTATTATGGCCGCCATTAATACTCGCAACATACACCGTTCAAACGCTTTGATGGACTCTATGTATGGCGAAGATTTTCTGTATTCAGAAATGTTGTTAACCGGACCGGGTGAAAAAGGCGAGAAAATTGCTAAAGCGGTAGCGGGCGATAAGTCTATGGCGGGGCCTGATGCGCCTAAGCCGGGCGAGGGCCCAAGCAAAGCTGAACGTGAAGCAGGTCTTTACGACGTTCTTTTTTATGGTGTAACTAAGGCGGGCGACAAAATTGCGGTTGGCGTTAAAGGTGATCGTGATCCTGGATATGGCTCAACATGTAAATTGATTAGTGAGAGTGCATTGTGCTTATTGAATGAAGCCAGTGATACACCTGGTGGTATTTGGACGACCGCACCCGCGCTAGGTAACCACCTAATTAACCGACTCCAAGAGCACGCCGGAGTGAGTTTTGAAATAGAAAGCTAGACCGTTTACTTTTGCATTTCAGTAATTCTGTTCAAGCAGAACGTTAATTTCTGCAACTTGCTAGACGTCTGATCGCTAACTAGGCGATCAGACCCTTTTCTTAATTAAACGTAATACATTGTTCACTTGAGGTTAAGCATTTCAGCCTTAAACTCTTCTCTGAAACATTACTAACAGATCAACTGTACGCTAAGTAATGTTTTAAACGTTATTGATGATCCTGGTTTTTGCGACTGTAAAGACCGACAGCCAAACGGAGAAGTATATGAACAGATTGTTTCCTCGAGTTATTTTGCCAGCCCTAAAGTGGAGCGCTTTAGTCTTAGCGACAGCCGCTGTAGTCACTACAGTCACTACAGTCACTACACTCAACGTGTATGCCGATAACGACTCGCAAAGCTTGCAAGTGTTGCCTATGGAGCCAACATCGGTTGCGGCAATTGCTCCAATCAATAAACCTGGCTTACAGCCTTGGGCACCGAGTGCCGGGTTTGCAGATCTTATTGAGCATGTTAGCCCAGCCGTAGTGCACGTCTCGACCAGTGGCTTTGTGGAGCGTTCAGGTTCACGCAACGGGCGTAACTTTCAGTTCCCTCCAGGTTGGGAAGATTTTTTCCGCGACTTTCAAAATCCTCGTGGCAATCAAGACGAGTCCGAAGATGATCAACCTCAGAGCAAACAAAAACGTCCTTTAGGCATTGGTTCTGGCTTTGTGATCAGCGCAGATGGCTATGTAGTCACTAATCACCACGTGATTGATAGGGCTGACGAGATTGTAGTTGCCATGACTAATGGTGACGAATACCAAGCACAAATTATTGGCAGCGACCCAAAAACAGATTTGGCGTTACTCAAGTTAGACGATGCGAGCGACTTACCTTTTGTAGTATGGGGCGATGATGAAAAATCACGGGTTGGCGACTGGGTAGTAGCCATTGGAAACCCATTTGGATTGGGTGGGTCTGCCAGTACCGGTATTATCTCGGCTCGTGGTAGAGATATTCGATCTGGCCCATATGATGATTACATCCAGGTTGATGCGGCTATTAACCGAGGCAATTCTGGTGGACCGTTGTTTAATACTCGCGGCGAAGTAATCGGTATTAATACCGCAATCTATTCTCCCAATGGCGGTAGTGTTGGTATCGGTTTCTCGATTCCAGCGACTATGGCCAAGGGTGTTGTTCGCCAGCTACAAGAATCGGGCAGCGTTGAACGCGGTTGGATCGGCGTTGGTATTCAGGAAATGGATAAAGATCTAGCCGATAGTCTAGGTCGCGACAACGACTCGGGTGCTTTGATCACTGCGGTTGAAGAGGGCGCACCAGCGTCTAAAGCCGGTTTACAAGTGGGTGACATCATTCTTGAATTTGACGGTCATGCAATCGAAGAGATGCGCGACCTTCCACGTGTTGTAGCGCAAGCCAGTGTAGGCGGTAACTATCGGTTGTCTATCTGGCGCGATGGTGATCTAAAGAACTTAACCATTAAGACAGAACCGTTTCCAGACGAACTTGCAGGCACGTCCGCAACGCCCACTCCAGAAGAGTCTACTGAAAGTAACCTGATCGACGCCCAATTAAAGTTGCTGAGCGATTATGAGCGTCGAGAGTATGGGATCGACAGTTCGATCTCTGGTGTGCTGGTCGAGAGCGTTGAACGTAACGGCCTTGCGGCGCGCAACGGATTACGGCGTGGCGATGTAATTGTGCAGGTTGATAGCAAGGCAATGACGTCTGCGCAAGCGGTGACCGACACGTTATCGAGCGCTAAAGATGCCGGCCGATCAAAAGTATCGATGCTTTTGAATCGTGGCGGAAATTCACGCTTCCTAGCATTCAGCTTAGAAGACTAATCAGTACAATTCTTTCATGACCGTTGCTTAACTTAACGCGACGGTCATGAGTTTCACTGAGACTATAAGGTATAACTATGAATTCTCTAAAAATGAAAAAAAATATGATTCACGTGCTGGTAGTTGAAGACGATCAAGAGACCGCGTCTTATATCGTTAAGGGCTTGAAGGAATGTGGTCACAATGCTGACCACGCTGCTGACGGACGCGAAGGTTTGTTGATGGCCGACTCAACTGAGTATCAGGTAATTATTGCTGATCGAATGTTGCCTAAGGTTGATGGCGTAACCATGACTAGAACCTTAAGAGGCAGCGGCAACCGTACACCTATTTTAATGCTGAGTGCGCTGGGCGATGTCGATGACCGAGTAGCTGGCTTAAAAGCCGGTGCTGACGATTATTTAGTAAAACCGTTCGCATTCTCAGAATTGCAAGCGCGTATCGAAGCCTTAGTGCGACGTGCTGAACCAGAGTCTCCCGATACGGTATTAACTGTTTCTGATCTAGAAATGGATTTACTCAAACGCGAAGTACGTCGCAACGACCAGAAGATAGACTTGCAACCACGTGAATTTAGGCTACTAGAGTACCTAATGCGCCATAGCGGCCAGGTAGTGACTCGTACGATGTTACTCGAAAAGGTATGGGATTATCATTTTGACCCCCAAACTAACGTAATTGACGTTCATATCAGTCGTTTACGCGGTAAGATTGATAAGGAATTCGACGTTTCTTTACTGCATACCGTACGCGGGGCAGGGTACATGCTCAGTGAGCCAGATTAATCCATTTAAAAGCTCGTTAGTCCGAATAACTATTGCTTATGTCTTGTTATTCGGATTATCGGTTTCAATTATTCTTGGTCTTATCTATTGGTCGACCATTGTCTATACGACCAATCAGACAGACGAGAACATCAGCGCCGAAATACAGGCGCTTTCTTCTGTGTATGCCCAAAAAGGATATTCTGGGCTAGCCGCCACATTGTCTGAACGAGTGCGCCAGCAACGTCCAGGTGATTCAACTCTTTATTTGTTGACCGATCACAACTTTGAACCGTTGTTTGGCAATATTTCTGGGTGGCCTAAAGTGGCTTACGATAAAGACGGTTGGTTAGACTTTAGACTGGATGACTTACTAGACGAAAATGGTGGTGAGTTTAGTGCGCGCGCTAGAACGTTTGAGGTTGAGAACCGCTTCAACCTATTGGTTGGGGAGGGTATGAAAGACCTCCGAAACTTACGCGAATTGGTTACTCAAGCTTTAATCTGGAGTTTGTTGGTGACGGTTGTTTTGGGATTGTTGATGGGCTATATGATGCGTTCAACACTGCGTTCTCGTCTGACGGCGATCAACAGCATTAGTCGTGAGATCATGAAAGGTGATTTTCGACAGCGTATTACTACCAAAGGTTCCGGAGATGAGTTTGATGAACTGGGTGACAACCTCAATATCATGTTAGAGCGTATTGAGAATGGAGTAGAGGGCGTACGCCGCGTCTCAGACAATATTGCGCACGATTTAAAGACGCCGCTTGCCCGTATGAAGAATAAGGTCGAAGAACTGCATAGAAAGTTCGATATCGACAGCCCTGAACACAAAGCGTTAGACAACATCGTGGCTGAGGCAGATGGGTTGTTAGCTACGTTTAATGCACTTCTAAGAATTGCCCGCATTGAGTACAGCGAAAAACGTAAAGAGTTTGGCTCGGTTGAGGTAGATGCTCTATTAGAGGATTTGCTCGAACTATATGAACCTCTAACTGAAGAAAAGAATCAGCGTCTAAACGTTTTGACCATCGAGCCGGTGACCGTTTTAGCCGACCGTGACATGTTATTTCAAGCGCTCGCCAATCTCATTGATAACGCCATTAAATACACGCCTGCTGACGGACAGATAGAAATATCTCTTATTGATGCCGACGCGGGTGCCTATTTAGAAATCGCTGATAATGGGCCAGGTATTCCTGCCGAAGAATACGACAATGTCGTGCAGCGTTTTTATCGGATTGATGAGAGTCGTACCACGCCAGGCAGTGGTCTGGGTTTGGCCTTAGTTTCGGCGGTATTGAGAGTGCATCAAATGCAGTTAACCTTTGAGGATAACAACCCTGGACTAAGGGTGCGCGTGGGCTTACCTAAGCTAGTTCAGAAAAAAGGGAGCGCGGCAAAAACATAAACAGCGCTGGTCTCTTAGTGTTGGCTTTGATTTAGGGGTGCCTCGTTTACTGTAGTGTTTTTACAAAGGGTTTAAGACATTTTTGTTTCACGTTGTAATCACGATGTTGTCCCTACTATCCGCCCAGAACATAACCCTAGGGCGCAACTTTAGTCTGTAATGATAAAACCATACTTCCAAAGACTGTTAATGCAGTTGTCGGCCCTTTAATCTATCTAAATACAGTATTGATATTATGAGTAATACCACTCGCATTCTTATTATAGAAGACCATCGTGACATTGCTGAAATGTTGTACGACTATTTCGAGCGCAGAGACTATGAACTCGACTACGCCAGTGATGGCCGAATGGGCTTTAACTTAGCCAACCAGAACGAATACGATGTAATTCTCTTGGATCTTATGTTGCCAGAAATGGACGGAATGGATGTTTGTAAGAAGCTCCGCGAAGAATCTAAGAACTACACGCCAATATTAATGATGACCGCCCGTGACACTCTGCAAGACAAAGTTAAAGGCCTAGATATGGGCGCGGACGATTATTTGGTTAAACCATTTGAAATCTTAGAACTTGAGGCTCGAATTCGAGCGTTAATGCGCCGTAAAGGGCAGGTGGCTCAACAAGAGATTCTGCAAGTAGCAGACCTACAATTGGATACCGGAACCCTTGAAGTATTGCGTGGCGACGTACCTATCTATTTGTCACCTATAGGTCTGAAGATTCTTACGATTCTTATGAAGGAGTCGCCCAAAGTGGTTAGCCGTAATCAGCTAGAGCACGAAATTTGGGGCGACATATTGCCAGACAGCGATACTCTGCGCAGCCATATGTACAATTTGCGTAAGCAGATAGACAAGCCGTTTGAAACGCCGCTGCTACAAACGATTCAATCGCGCGGGTATAGAATTGGCGATGCGGCTTAAGTTATAGCGAGCCTCGCCAGTTTTAGTGTAATCTACCTGAGTCTTATTTGCCTGGCCTGGCGATTAAGTGTAGATACCAAGGAAACCTCATGAAAAAGTACGACTTAAGCCAATCCACCATAAGGAATAAGTTGGGTCGTAAGATGACCCTGCAATCCGGATTGATTGGCTTGGTTGCTGTTTTGGGTATAGGTTTTGCAAGCATCGTAATTGAGCAGTTTTTGGTGCGCGAAGCCCTACGGCGAGAAGCGATTCATTTTTGGTCTATCTATGAGCAGCAAGAAACTTATCTAGCGCCTAATACGGCCAACTTAAAAGGCTACCTTGTACCCCTAGAGTCTACTGACGGGATTCCTCCCGAACTTTTAGGTTGGGGCTTGGGCTATCACAAGATGCACGGCCAAACAGCTCACTCTCTTCTATATACTACCGAGCAATTCGACCACAGGCTGTATCTGCTGTTTGATGGTGAAAGCGTATTACGGCTAGCTTTATTTTTTGGGATATTCCCGCTAACCATAGTTTTGGTTTTGATTTATGTAACCGCGTGGTGGGTTTATCAAGAATCCAAGTATTTGCTGAGCCCCATTGTCTGGCTAGCCAACAAGTTTGACCGTTTTGATCCTGGTCGCTCGCAAGAAGGCTTGGCCGATTTAGATGATGTGCCTGGTGATGTAGATTGGGAGGTTGAAAAACTTGTCTCTTCATTCCGATCTTATTCTAAGCGAATCCAACAATTTGTTGAGCGCGAAAGAACCTTTACGCGAGATGCGAGTCATGAATTTCGCACGCCGCTAACGGTGATAAAAATGGCGTCTGACTTGTTGTTAGCCGAACAAGACTTAGACGAGTATTCCAAAAAGTATGTCACTCGAATTAAAGGCTCAGCAAAGGATATGGAAGAGTTGATTGACGCTTTTCTTATTCTGGCCCGTGAGACTGATAACGAATTTGAGGATCAGCACATTATTGTGGCTGACTTAATTGCCAAGGAAGTTTCGAAGTCAGATGTTTTATTTCAAGATAAACCAGTGACCGTCGATATCGATCAGCAATTTCCACTTGAGCTGTATACCGCCGAAAAGGTTGTCTCTATTGTTCTCGGTAATCTTATTAGGAACGCCGTTCTGTATACCAATGAGGGAACGGTTACGATTAGAATTAAAGAACAGTCGGTCGAGATAGCGGACACCGGCATTGGCATGACAGAAGATCAAATCAAGAGGATTTTTCAGCCGTACTATCGAGCTGAACATACCGGCAAAACTCAAAGGCGCGGTTACGGCGTTGGTCTTACGGTCGTTAAGCGCTTATCAAATAGATTTAATTGGCGCGTAAAGGTTAAGAGTAAGATAGACGAAGGAACGTCTATTGAAGTGTTTTTTGACGGCCACTAAATTTTCCTTTTTGCGTTCTTAGGTTGTGCTCACGCCACTCCGTATGGGTTTGGTTTAGCTGGCCACAACCAATTTCATAAGCTTCCTAAAAAGTGCTGGAATTGCTTACTTTGCACGAGCATAATCAAACATACGACAACTCTGTGGTTACGGACTTTTTAGGCCGCACCGCTTAAATTTGTGATTCGCCGATATAATTCGTTTAGTTATCTCGCCGATCTAGTTGGTTAACCCAGTTTACGCATGTCTTACGTCATAATCAGTTTAGGACCATTTAAATGAGTACCACAGAGAAGGTGTACGCTGTACGCCCTAATAAAACTCAGAATAAACGCGAAATGCGGATGTTGAACGAGTTAGGCCAGCAGCTTATAGACTTGCCGAGTACCGCGCTGGACAAAATGGTAATGTTGCCAGTCACCCGCGCTGCGATCGACGAAGGCAAGCGGTTGTCTCGAGGCGCTTTACAACGGCAATTGCGTAGGATTGCAAGCTTGTTGTTACGCGAGGATTCTAAAACTCTTTCTATAGAGGTTCAACGACATCTAAAGCCCGACCGAGAGACCAACGCTTTGTTTCATAAACTTGAAACGTGGCGAGATCGTCTGATAGGTGGCGACGAGAAACTGTTATCCGAAATCCTCGATGAATACCCAACGGTAGACCGCCAGCATTTCAGGCAGTTGATTCGTAACGCGATAGCCGAACGTAAAACGAATAAACCTCCTAAGTTTTATCGTGCGCTGTTTAAATATTTGCGCAGTCTTTCTGACCAGGAGTCGAGCGACTTGTCGACAGATGAGGCTTCTGAGTCTTCTTATAATGAGACTATTGGTTAATACGCCGGCCGCACAAACTTAGAGTTTGCTTTAGAGAGCAAACAATCAAATAATTTTAACTTTACACGGATCTATTTAAGGCAATGTTTGAACACTTAAAACCAATGCCCGCCGACCCAATATTGGGTCTTAATATGGCGTTCCAACAGGATTCTAATCCTGAAAAAATTAATCTGTCGATCGGTGTTTATCAAGATGACACAGGCCAAACACCTATTTTTAAAGCGGTTAAGCAAGCTGAGCAACAGTTGATCGACGCGCAAAAGACAAAGTCGTATGCACCCCAGGCAGGTGATCCGGCTTTCTTAAGCGGAACGCTAGAGCTTTTGTTAGGCAAAGAACTAATGCAAAGCAGGGGCGCGCAAATTGCGGCTGTCGCTACGCCGGGTGGTTGTGGAGCCCTACGTATGGGCGCAGAGCTACTGGTAAGTGCCAAACGAGATGCAAGAGTGTGGGTTAGTTCACCGACATGGGCCAATCATTTTCCTTTGCTGGAAAGTGCGGGTTTAATGCTTGTCTCTTATGATTACTACAATACCGAAACTAACCGAATCGACTTTGATGACATGCTCAAAAGCCTTGATCAAGCGGTTGAGGGCGACGTAGTCCTTTTACACGGTTGTTGTCATAATCCTACAGGCGCAGATCTAACTCAAGCTCAATGGGACGATGTAATCGATTTGCTTGAGGCAAAACGTTTAACGCCCTTTATTGATGTAGCGTACCAAGGTTTTGGTAGCGGCTTGGACGAAGATGCCTATGGTGTTCGCCAAGCGGTGTCTCGTTTGCCCGAAGTACTTATTGCCGATTCTTGCTCTAAAAACTTTGGTTTATACCGAGAACGTACCGGTGCAATTATTGTTGTGACGGAATCAGAAGCACAAACAACGGCCGCAAAAACGCATATTCTTACCGCGGCACGTCGTAACTACAGCATGGCGCCTTACCACGGCGAAGGAATCGTTGGCTTATTGCTTGCAGATGCAGGCTTAGCCGCCGATTGGAAGGCTGAGCTAAATAGCGTTCGTAACCATATGAATGGGCTGCGAAACAAATTGGCTAACGAATTGAATTCCGCGCAAAGCATTATTAATTTCGATTTCGTTTCTGACAGTAATGGCATGTTTTGTTTCTTGGGTATTCCTAAAGACATGGTATTGGCTTTACGCCAAAAGTACGGTATTTATCTTTTAGACAGTACTCGTATTAATATCGCCGGATTATCAGACGATAACTTACCCGTCATCGTCGATCGCGTTACAGGATTGCTCAAAGGCACGTAATAGTGTTTCGGGTCTGGTTACCGATACGCAGATGTCGCGCAGGCCCTGTAAAAAGAAAGAAGTAATAAAGCTATAAAAACTAAAAAGGACGCACGGAGCATACATACTGTCGCGTCTGCAATGAATAAGCTAACAATTATTACGCTAACAATTATTACGCTAACAACAAGGAGATAGAGCCAATGGCTGCAAGAGGAGAATTCAGTTCACAAACCGCATTTATTTTGGCCGCCAGCGGTTCCGCGGTAGGGTTAGGCAATATCTGGGGTTTTCCTATTCAGGTGGCGTCCAACGGTGGCGGGGCGTTTGTTTTTACTTATATCGTTCTGACATTCTTACTTGCATACCCCATCCTCATGGCAGAACTCGTTCTGGGGCGCCATAGCAAAGCCGATACGGTTCGTTCGGTAGTCAATATATCGAGCCCTAAGGTAAAACCGTTTGCCTATGTAACTGGCTATTGGGGCATTATCACCGCAAGTTTGATCTTAAGTTTTTACGCGATTGTTGCAGGTTGGATGATTGGCTTTGGTGCCGGATCAGTTGCCGAATTGGCTGGGTTGACAGAGCTGAAGGCTTGGTTAACGGCGTTCTCGTTAGAGCGAAACCTGCTTCTTTGTCTCGTATTCTATGTGCTTACAATGTCTATTGTGGCAAACGGTGTAACGGCAGGTATCGAAAAGTGGTCTACACGATTAATGCCTATATTACTCTTGTTGATCGTCAGTCTAATTGCTTTTATAGCAACTCAACCTGGTGCTATGGAAGGCTGGAAAGTTTACCTTCAGCCTGATTTCTCCCGTATTTTAGATCCAGACCTGGTTATTAGTGCATTGGGGCAAGCGTTTTTCTCGTTATCCCTTGGCGTTGGTACCATGATGGTTTATGGCTCTTACATTTCTAAGGCGGACAACCTTCCAAGGCTGGGCGCGACCGTTGCTGTGGTAGATATAGGCATCGCAGTGTTAGCAGGCTTATTAGTGATTCCAGCGATGTATGTGGCGTTACACAACGGCGTTACTATTTTTGACGATGCCGGAGCACTGATTGACAGTGACCGCCTGATTTTCACAGTACTTCCTGCGCTATTTGAAACCATGGGGTTTGCAGGCATCGTGATTTCTGTGTTGTTCTTTATTTTGATGACGATCGCAGCAATCACGTCATCCATCTCGATGCTAGAAGTTCCTGTAGCTTATGTTAGCGAGAGTTGGTCTTTTGACCGTCGCCGCGCATCCATGATGGTCGGCGCCGGCATAATGATGATCAGCTTCATTATTATATTTAACTTTGAAGCGCTCTTTGGATTCGTGATAAACCTAACAACTCGCTACAGCGAACCACTAATTGGTTTACTGTTTTGCCTTTTTGTGGGATGGGTAATGCATCGAAACCATTTATTAGAAGAACTCAAACAAGGTAGCCCCGATCTGGAAAACGGTTTGTTCTGGAAGATATGGCCTAGCTACGTTCGGTTTGTGTGTCCGCTCGTTATGTTAGGTGTTTTCATGCATAGTTTTGGCTTACTGAGCTTCTAAAAACTCTTAATTTACCGGCTAATTTTCGTAAAGATTGGTCGGTATTTTCCCAGTCGATGCATCCATCCGTAATGGACTGGCCGTAGGTCATTGAGCTCTTGTCTGTAGACAGATTCTGTCTTCCTGCCACTAGATGGCTCTCCAGCATTACGCCTACAATGCTGGTATTGCCTTCTAAAATTTGCTGACTAATGTTTTCGAGTACCAATACTTGCAGTTCGTGGTCTTTGTCTGAATTTGCATGACTGCAATCAATCATTACATTGTTGGGCAGTTGTTTTTCGCGCAACGCTCGCTCCGTTAGGCGTACGTTCACAGAGTCGTAGTTCGATTTTCCGCCGCCGCCCCGGAGAACAATGTGTGCATAGCGATTGCCTTTAGAGTGAACAATCGATACCTGGCCTGCTCCGTCAATACCTAAGAAACTATGCCCATGACTTACCGATTCTAGAGCATTGATCGCGACACCCAAAGAACCATCGGTGCCGTTTTTAAAACCAATGGGAACTGAGAGTCCGCTGGCCATTTCTCGGTGAGTTTGAGATTCGGTAGTACGTGCGCCGATTGCCGACCAAGTAATAAGGTCTTGCATATATTGGGGCGATATTGGGTCAAGCGCTTCGTTTGCAATAGGCAAGCCGAGCACATTGATTTCAAGCATGAGTTCGCGCGCAATCGACATACCTTTTTCGATCTGAAAGCTTCCATCCAAATCAGGGTCATTAATTAGTCCTTTCCAACCGACCGTTGTACGCGGCTTTTCAAAATAGACACGCATAACAATAAACAATTCATCTGCAACGTCATCCGCTAGTTTCTTGAGTTTGTGGGCGTATTCCATTGCCGCTTGGGGATCATGGATTGAGCACGGACCCACGACAACGATTAAACGTTTGTCTTCACGATCAAGAATTTTTCTTACCGTATCACGAGAGCCAATCACGTGATTTTTGACGTCTTCGTTTAAAGCGTACTTTTGCTTGAGTGCCTCAGGGGTAATGAGTTGCTCAAGCGTGCGTATATTGTGGTTGTCTAATTCCATTTTTGTCATTGATCCTAATGCGTATCAAGAGGAGCATCTTTTAATATAAGTCTGATTCCAAATCTCAGTTTGAAAGCTTAATGAAGATGCTGTTGTCTGAATTGGCGATGTTACTCATAACTCAATGAGAATCAACCAGAGACGGTCAAAAACTACCCATGCAAGGCTTAATACTCAAAGTGCCAACTAAAGCAGCACTTTTTTAAACCATGCTAGGTCGCAGGATATCGATGCGACTAAGCGGGTAATTTAGAATTACCCGTGCTTATTCAGGGCGATCACCCAACTTTACTAGGATTATCATAGTGAGTGCCCATGCAATGCCCAGGCTCGCACTGATCAATAGATGATCAACCAAATATTCGACTGCGCCAAGTCTTAGCCCTGCGTAATAGGATAGTGGACCGCCTATCAGTCCCATAGCGGAGGGCAGAAGTGGATGCAGTTTAAGCCATGCCAAAGAGTGATTTACCGTTAGTGCAAAACCAAGCCAGAGGAAGAGTATCCACAATGGTGCAAAGCCAGAAATGGGCCCATTAGTTTTAAAGTCCAGAAAGCCGAGCTGAACCCACAAGCTGTCTACGATTATGCCAAGCACTAGGGCAACGGCTAGAAGTCGTAAGTCAGACTGAGCGCGTCTTGCGGGAGCAAGTTGCCATACAGCTAAAGCAAGAAAACTGAAAGCGGCGGGCCAAGTTAGGCCGTAAGAGCTACCAATCACACAGCACAACCACACAATCTGAAATAGGGCAGCGTTTACGAGAACGTTGGCGGAGAATAATTTGGACATAAAGAGATTTCATTGATTTAATGCAAATATTATAGCGAGACAAAAGTAGGCACTCTGTGACGAAAACCAATTGATATTTGTTACCACAATGCAACTCACTAGCCTGCCAATTTTGTTATCATACGAAGTTAATAGTCTATTGCCGTTTAGCGAGCCCCCGGGCCTACAATTCGGCTAGCGTCACACAAAATGGAATTTGTACGTTGATGTTCACCTTACTCACAAAAAATGCTATTGCGCACAGCCGCAAAGCTATAACGCCACTGTTTTCTAACCATTCTGTTTTACGTGTCTTGGTGGCATTTCCTTTTTTGTTTACTGGACTAAATAGTCACGCATCCAATGAACTGACTGTCCCCGTTGCCGATTACGAAATAGATTGTGGTGAAACCTTTGAGTGTCCACAATCACTTATGCCAAGAGTGCACTTCTGGGTAGAAGTCTTTAGCCGTTGGGACACAGAAACGGCGGTATTCCATGATAAGGAAAACCCACATCGAGTTTATTCAACCGTGTCACGTCGGGATGGATGCCGGCGTAGTAAAGCCGGGGACAGTCTAGACCGAGAACGCACCAATTTAGGAAAGTCAATCAAAGGTTTAGCAAGTGCTTTGTCGGCGGGCAGATCTTTAACGGATAAACAAAAACGTTTACACGCAAAATTCAAAGGCGAATCGTCAAGCCAGATTCGCGCCGCTGCGGACCGCCTTCGTTGCCAGTCTGGCAACAGCAATCGTATGCTAGGTGCTCTTGAACAGTTTAAGCTGTATCGGCCAACGATCCTGGATGCTCTTGAGTCACAAAACTTAACCCCAGAACTGCAATATCTACCGTTTGTTGAGTCGGCATTTAACCCCAAGGCTTTGTCGCATGTAGGTGCGGCAGGCTTGTGGCAAATTATGCCGAGTACGGGCCGTACATTAGGGCTTACCGTAAATGAAACAGTCGACGACCGATATGATCCAACTCGTGCTACTTATGGTGCGGCGCGTTATTTTCGTAACAGTGTCGACCGATTGTCGACGACGGCCTTCGAGAACGGGCATACGGTTGTAGCCAAAGAGCTAAATCCGTTTGTGGTTACGTCTTATAACTATGGCGTAAGGGGAATGCAGCGAGCGATTCAGCAAGTTGGATTGGACTATGAGCGGTTACTTAAAGAGTACAAATCTCCCAGTTTTCAAACTGCGGTCAGAAATTTCTATGCAAGCTTCTTAGCGGCACGACACGTCGCCCAAAACAGCGAGTATTTTTTTGGTGAAATCACACCCGATTTTTCTGATCGAATCTATGCATTTAACACCGTAAAGTTAGACCGAAAAACGTCGGCAAGACGATTAGTTGATGAGCTCAATCTTGATAGTGATGAGTTTAAAAAGCTTAATCCGAGTTTTAAGTCGGTAATTTGGAAACATAAAGCGCTTATTCCTGCCAATTATGAAATTAGACTACCTTTCAAGGAAAGCGGTTGGTCTCAACAACTCGCGAGTGTAAATTCTTTGCCTGTAGAGATAGAGCGGCCAGGTTTTGTACTGCATCGAGTTCGTTCTGGTGAGTCTGCGTGCGTGATCGCGCAAAAATACAAAGCAAGTTGCAGCCAGTTGATCAAGCTCAATGGCCTTGATCGACGTGCCACTGTTTATGTCGGTAAGCAAATTAAGGTGCCTACGTTAACGGGGGGAATATCCGTGGCCGCCGTCAATAAGCCATTGGAGTCTTCGGATACGTACGCGGTTTACTCTGTGCGCAGTGGCGATACAGCTTGTAAGATCGCGGCACGACATTCTATGAAATGCCAGGAGTTATTGGCGATTAATGGTTTGAGCCGAAGCAGTGTAATTAAGATTGGTCAGGTACTTAATGTGTCAGGAAGTGATGATTGGCACGTGGTTACGGCAGGACAAACGGCGTGTGGTATCGCTGAACGTTATGGGGTGGGGTGTTCGTCGTTGTTACGCGCGAACCGATTAGCATTGCGGTCGACAATTAGGGTCGGGCAACGTCTAAGAATCCCGCGTGGGGCTGGTAGCTGATTGTTAGCTTTGCTAGGCAATGGCGAGCCGATGCCAAGCTGCCGACGCGCGTAATTAGTAGTTAATCGGGTTATTACTCAATCTAATTCGAAATGCAAATAGACGGTATAAGACAACCTTATTAGTCGAACCCTAGGGGTCTTTGATAGACTCCGCGCCAAATACTCAATCTGTCCGCAGGGTTTAGCGATCTCAGGCTGTTTTTATACCTTAAGAAAGTTTACTCTGTTTTATGATTTGCTAATTACAGCCCTGTTGTTATGCAGGCATTGTGATCAAGCATTTAAGATAACGATATTAACTGGTGGGCGCAGTTCGCTATTGCGAGCCCCAAAATATGGCCAAAGAAGGCATTTATGACGACGACTAATCAATCATTACAAACCTGGGTAGACCAAGTCGCCCAACTCACCTCTCCAGATAAAGTAGTTTGGTGTGATGGATCTGACCAAGAATATGATGCTCTGGTAGAGCAGATGAACGAGACTGGAACGCTGTCTGCACTAAATCAAGAGACGCACCCGAACTGTTTCCTTCACTTATCAGACCCACAAGACGTTGCTCGAGTTGAGCACCTTACTTTCATTTGCACAACTGAAAAGGAAGATGCGGGTAAAAACAATAATTGGATGGACATTAGCGACGCTAAAGAGAAAATGCAGGGTTTATTCAAAAACTGCATGAATGGCCGAACTATGTATGTCATTCCATATTGCATGGGACCTGTTGATTCGCCTTATTCACGTTGTGGCGTTGAAATCACAGATAGCCCATACGTTGTTATCAATATGAAGATAATGACTCGCATGGGTGCTTCTGCGCTTGCACGTATTGAACGTGGTGACCCGTTTGTTAAGGGTTTGCACTCTACCGGTGATTTAGACCCAGAGCGTCGATTTATTATGCATTTTCCAGAAGAGTACTCAATCATGAGTTTCGGTTCTGGATATGGTGGTAATGCCTTACTTGGCAAGAAGTGTCACGCTTTACGTATAGCTAGCTGGCAAGCTAGAGAAGAAGGCTGGTTAGCTGAACATATGCTTATTCTTGGTTTAGAAAGCCCAGAAGGCGAAACCCATTATATTGCCGCGGCTTTTCCTTCGGCATGTGGCAAGACCAACTTGGCAATGTTGATTCCGCCAGAAAGCTACAAAGACTGGAAAATTTGGACATTGGGAGATGACATTGCATGGTTGCACATGGATAACGAAGGGCAGCTGCGTGCGGTAAATCCTGAAGCGGGTTATTTTGGAGTTGTGCCAGGCACCAATGCGAAGACAAATTTAAACGCTTTCGATATGATCCAACGCAATACCATTTTCACCAACGTTGGCCAAACGGCAGACGGTCAACCTTGGTGGGAAGATAAAAAAGAAGGTGAGCCAGCAATTGATTGGAAGGGGCGAAATTATGATAAGAACGTTGGTCCTGCGGCTCATCCAAACTCCAGGTTTACGGTTTCTGCGACTGAGAACAAAGCCTACTCAGAGTTGGCTGAAGCGCCAGAAGGTGTTCCTATTTCGGCAATTGTATTCGGTGGCCGTCGTCGCGAACTTGCGCCGCTAGTGTATCAATCTAAGTCTTGGCAGCACGGCGTTCTTATTGGAGCCGGAGTAGCTTCAGAAACGACTGCGGCGGCAACTGGTAAAGTTGGCTTAGTAAGACGCGATCCAATGGCAATGAAACCATTCTGTGGCTATAACTTTGCTGATTACTGGGCTCACTGGTTAAGTTTCAGTGAGCGTTCTTCTAAATTGCCGCAAATATTTCATGTAAATTGGTTTCGACAAGATGCCGATGGTCGTTTTCTGTGGCCAGGATTTGGCGAGAACATGCGCGTATTAGAATGGATAATTAGGCGTTGCAAGGGATCGGCAGATGCTGTGGAAACTGCAATCGGTTATTTACCAACGGATGACGGTTTAAATCTTGACAGTGTAAATCTAAACGAAGGTGATTGGGCTGCGTTAAGGCATGTTGATAAGGAGCAGTGGCTCTCAGAGATGCAAGATGTTGGTGAGTACCTTCGCTCTTACGGTGACCGCACTCCTAGCAAGTTACTAGATGAGCACCAACGAGTTGTGAACAACTTATCCGCTTAATCTATTGTTTCTTATTACGAATATTTTCTAATAGGAAGTAAGTAATACTAAGCAATAAAAAAGCAGCCAGTTGGCTGCTTTTTTATTGCTTGCTATAACAGGCTACCTATTCATCATCGGTCTTAGGGTTTCTAGCGTTATAGGCTCTGACTGATTCATTAAATTTCTCGGCAGTCTCTGTCTCTGCATCAACCGACCCATCATATAGGTTGGTGATTGTGAGCTTGTTTGCATCTAAATCTGCTGATTCAGCATCAAGCTCAGACTCGGCTTTTAATAAACAATCTCGATACCCTCCTAGGTTTCCTTGAAATGCTTTAAATGCCTTTTGGGCGGCAACAAGTTCATCCATGCTAGCAACATTGCCATCCGGAATTATGGGTTGGGTGGGCAAGGTACAGTCTGCGGCGATTTGCGCCTGAACTGATGCTCCGAAGCTAAGTAACAGAATTGCGAAAGCGGCTGCGGTAAAAATACGATTCATTTATGGCTCCTTAAGATAGTATATTTAATTCTTGGAACAAGCAGTTTTGTTCTCTGTTGGTGATGGCTCAGTTTAATCGAGTCGACTCGATTGTCAAATATCAGATCAGGTCTACACTGCAAAATTGAGTAATTTCTAAGAGTTTTCGCCACTAAGCGACTGCGCAAGGCCTACTGAATTTGAGTAAGGCTACAATAGACCCAAAAAAAGCCGCAAATCATCAATGCGATTTGAGGCTTTTATTCGAGGCTAAATGCTAATCAGTAAACTTAAATATTTTGCTTTCTGGCGCAGTTAGTCCACCTTCTTGTTTCCCGTACCATGCCGCTAAGTCTCTAATTTCTTGAATCGAAAGGTTGTCAGCAAATCCAGCCATAATTGCATTGGTGCGTTCACCTGAACGATATTCTTTAAGTGCTTGTTCTAAGTATGACTCATATTGGCCTGCAAGCTTAGGGTATGCGGCGTTGTCGCCGTCACCGGTTTTACCATGGCAACTAGCGCATACGGCTGAGTTAGCTTCGCCGCGAGCTGCGCTTTGGGCGTCTGTTAAACCCGGTCGAGAGTTTCCTTCCATCTCAGCAAAGAAAGCTGCTATGTCTTGCATGTCCGTGTCGCTTAAATTTGACGCTTGCGCCTGCATCGTTTTATGGGCACGTGCTTTACTTTTATAGTCCTTTAACGCCGAAACGATATAAGAAGCGTGTTGACCACCAACCATTGGAATTTCATAAACGGGGCCAGGATTTCGTAGTCCTGGTGCGCCATGACAACCCAAGCAGGTTTGTGACAGAGCTTCGCCACGTTCAGCATCCGCCGCCAATGTGGGGCTTGTGAATGCCAACAAAAGTAGCGCACTGCTTACAACGGCGCTAAAGAAGTGATTTGCTAATGCTTTTCGTAACAAAGATTGGTTTCTCATAATCAACGGCTTGGAAATGAATAGATAAATGAAAGATAATTTTAATCGAAGACTAGAAAAAACTGATCCTCGAAAGTGCTTGTTACGGCTTCATAAGGCAACAAAAAAAAGGTCACGAAATACATCGACAGTCGATCGCGCCTACCGTAAAGCGCGTAGTGTATCAAATTAGGGCGACTAGTGTAATTTTAAGCTTGGTTTAGAATGAAATAAAGTTTCAAGGCTAAACTTGGATTCCTGCACTAAATTCACAAACTTTTAAAGCTACACAGCATTAGGTGTCTGGGTGCTGTTCGCAACAAATCTCAGGAGCACTTACCGGCAAGCAAGCTTGAGTCTTGTGGCAAGTCACTGATCTAATTGCTCGGATTACCGAACATTTGGGCGGATTCGATGAATTGGCTCTATACTATGCGCAAACGTCGGTCACTAGCCGGGAAAACCGTATTACATAAAAAAATTTTTATGCCTGATTCTGAAAACGCACCTACAAGCAGTGTTGACGTTAGCGCTACCGCTGACTCGAGACCGCCAATAACCGACATCCGTTTTCTGGAAAACTGCTATGCCGCAGTGGATTTGGGCTCAAATAGCTTCCATATGGTTATCTCTCAATACCAGCATGGTGAATTTATTGTTTTGGACCGTCAACGCGAAGTTGTACGTCTTGCAGGTGGTTTGGATCGGCGCAATCACTTAGACCAAGAGACTTCCGCGCGCGCATTGCTCTGCTTAGAACGTTTTGGTCAGTTGTTGAGAGACATTCCTGCGAACAATGTCAGAGCGGTAGGTACAAATGCTCTGCGTAGATTGCAGGCCAAAAGTGGATTTATGACTCAAGCTGAGCGCGCCTTAGGCCATAGCATTGAGATTATTGCAGGGCGAGAGGAGGCTCGACTTGTCTATCTCGGTGTGTCGAAATGGGCTGCTTATGAAGACGAAGCTCGCTTAGTCATTGATATTGGCGGTGGCAGCACCGAAATTATCGCGGGTAAAGGTGACGTAGCCCATTGTCGCGAGAGCCTTGAGGTCGGCTGTGTGGTTTTATCGAATCAGATATTTGCAGATGGTACTCTGACCGAGAAGCGTTTCGACAAAGCGAAACTTGTGGCTAAATTGGCGATTCAACCTGTAGTGAGTCAATTTCGCTTGCAAGGATGGTCCCAGGCTATTGGCTGTTCTGGCACTATGAAAGCGATTGCCAATGTGCTCATAGCTAATGGATGGTCCAAAGATGGATTGCACAGCGACGGATTGAACCAGTTATTAGCACAGGCAATCGAAGCGGGGCATATTGATAATCTTAAGCTTGTAGGATTAACCCGAGATAGAACGCCTGTTTTTGCAGGTGGTTTGTCGATTATTCTTGCGTTGTTTGAACTTTTTGAAATCAAGGAAATGTCGGTCTCTGACATTGCATTGCGTGAGGGCGTACTTTATGACTTAGTAGGTCGAGATGCACCGCAAGATGTGCGTGACACTACGGTAAACGCAATGCTTCTAAAATGGAATGTAGATGCGGTTCACGGCGAACGCGTTCAAGACACTGCATTAAAGATGTACAGACAAGTTGCTTCGGTGTGGGATATACAAGATCACTTATTTGAAGACATTCTTGGTTGGTCGGCGCAATTGCATGAAGTAGGCCTTTCTGTCAGTCATGATGGTTACAACAAACATGGCGCGTATCTAGTTGGAAAAGCTGATATGGCGGGCTTTGCTCGTCGTGATCAACTGTTGTTGGCTGCGTTAATCAGCGGCCATCGCCGTAAGTTTCCACTGGGATTGTTCGAAGATTTACCATCTACGCTGGTGACGCCCGCAAAGCGAATCGCCGTAATTTTGCGTCTTGCTGTTCTGATTCACCGCGGTCGCGTTAGCCACGGTGGTGATGAAGTTAGTATAGAGGTGGATGGCAGGAATATTTCACTGAGATTCGCCGAAGGTTGGCTAGATCAGAATCCCTTAACCGAAGCTGATCTAAAGCAAGAATACTCTTGGCTCAAACAAATAGGTTTAAAGCTCTCTTTTAAGTAGTCCCTTAGTAGTACGGCAGAACGGGCTAATATCTTTAAGTGGTATCCGTTTAAACAAAACCTGCCTGTGTTTGGCGAATGCTTTACGCCGATTTAGTGTATCGGTCCAGTAAATCGTTTTGAACAGACACTGTCGCGTGTTCGTCTGCGACTCGTCGCAAGTACGAACCGTCGGGCAACAGGTCCCATGCATCCACAGTGTCATTGAGATAGTGCTCCAATTCGCTTAGGATTTTCTCTTTTAATTCGTCATCTCCAATCGGAGTACACTGCTCTATGCGGTTGCGAAGGTTGCGTGGCATTAAGTCTGCGCTGGACAAAAAGAGCTCGGGTTTCTCCGCGTTATTTTCAAAGTAGAACACCCGTTCATGCTCTAAAAAGCGACCAACAACCGATACCACCCGAATGTTGTGCGACACACCTTCAACGCCCGGGACTAAACAACAGATTCCACGAACGATCAGATCTATCTTTACACCTGCCTCGGAAGCTCGATACAACGCTTTCACAATGCTCGGGCTGCTCAGGCCGTTTACTTTGGCTATTACTCGAGCAGGTTTGCCGGCCAGCGCATTCTGAACCTCTCTATTAAGTTTTTCGATCACCATGTCGCTAATACCGACTGGTGATTGATATAGCCGCTCCAAGTTCGGATTAGGGCCCTGTGTGGTTAGCTGCATAAAGATTTCATGTACGTCTTGGGTCACGTAAGAATCGGCAGTGATAAGACCGTAATCGGTGTAGACCTTGGTGTTGCCTTGGTGGTAATTACCCGTACCCAGGTGCACGTATCTCTTGAGTTTGCCAGATTCTCGCCTTACGACCATCAACATTTTTGCATGCGTCTTTTTGCCAACCATACCGTACACCACGTGCGCTCCAGCGGCCTGAAGACGTTCTGCTGTGGTTAAGTTGTTTTGCTCATCAAATCGCGCCATTAATTCAATTATGGCGGTAACTTCTTTGCCTGAACGGGCAGCCGACGCCAAATGTTCTACCAAAATAGATTCCGACCCTGTTCGATACAAGGTTTGCTTTATGGCTAAAACGTCCGGATCGCTTGCCGCTTGCTTTAAGAAATCAACAACGGGCGCAAATGACTGAAATGGGTGATGCAGCAGTAAGTCGTTTTTGCTGACAAGATCAAAAATGTTTGGTTGATGAATTGCCTCGCTCGGAATAGCTGGCGTAAACCCTTTGTATTTTAGTTCTGGTCGGTTGACTAAGTCCGGTAGCGCAATGAGTCGATTTAAATTTACTGGGCCATCAACTTGGTAAATGTATTCATCACTCAATTGAAAGCGGTCTTTGAGTACCTTAATAATCCGCTTTGGGCAATTTTGAGACACCTCTAAGCGTACCGCATCCCCATAAAGACGAGAAGGAAGTTCGCCTTGCAGTGTTCTAGCCAAATCCTCAACTTCTTCTAAGTCTACGTAGAGATCGCTGTTGCGAGTGATTCTGAATTGGTAGCAGCCCTTGACTTCAATGTTTGCAAAAAGTCGGTCTATGTTCGCATGGATAATAGAGGACAAATAAACGTATTCGTATTCGGAGTCACACAGCTCCTCAGGGAGTCTTACAAAGCGAGGCAAGGCACGCGGCGCTGGAACAACGGCAATGTTGTGCGCTTCATCTCTATCAGGGTCATGTAGATCAACAACAATACTCAAACCTTTGTTGATTGTTAGAGGGAACGGATGCGTTGAGTCGAGGCGTATTGCGGTAAGAATAGGAAGTACTTCTCGCTTAAAATATTGTTTGAGCCATTTACGCTGTGCCGGGTTCCAGTCTCTAATTAGAGAAAACTTAATTCCCTGCTCGCTCATTTGCTTTAGAACTACAGTGTTAAGGGTGTCGTACTGTAGTTTTACCAATTTATGGACTTGTGCGCTAATTGCTTCGAGCACAGAGGTTGGCCCCATTCCATCTGGTGTTTCAGATCCAACGTTAATAGTCTCTTTTGCCTTTAATCCGGACACACGAATTTCGAAGAACTCATCAAGATTGGAGCTGAATATGCACAGAAACTTAAGTTTTTCGAGCAGAGGCACGTCTTCACGTAGCGCCATATTTAATACGCGCTCGTGAAATGCCAACAGACTAAGCTCCGGATGTAAAAACATCGAAGCCGGGTATTCTCTGTCACTGTCTAGAACAGCTGGTTCAAGGTTTTCGTTACTGCTCATTTTTTCCTGAGTATTTGGTTAGACGCTGTCGGTATTTCAAATCACGCAACCAGTCAATTTATTGGTCAATTGGATGTATTAGAAAGCGGTGTCGGTTTAGCGCTTGCTTATCGTGCTCTGGTAATGCTCCGCGCGTTGTTTTAGTGCTTTTCACTCGAATGGCGCCCAGCAAAGAATGTACCGTCAAACATGGACGTCCAATATTACAGAGTAATGACGATACATGTTAAGTATTTATTTGAGTAAACGCATTGAAGTTATTGATTTTAAGCAATTTTCGGCCTGTCTAAGTCACGTGATTGTCGACTTTATAGAACGATGGTGATAGATTCTGCCTAGAAGCGTGGTTGATTAGGCGTTTCACGAGACTTTCCACTGACACCTTAGTAGTTCGTTCCGGGCACCGTTGCCCAACGCGAATTTGAAACCGTCTGTCTCTGTATTTTCTATAGTTAGAATAAGCATTTATTCTTTGATGGAGCACTTTGACTTTTTGGTCTCCCTCTTTGAGCAGTTAGTGTGCGTACTAATTCTGAAAAAAGCGAAAGGACGTTATGCAAGCCACCAACTAAACAAGCGTTTATCACACGCAAAATTGATGCGGAGAAGCATCAGTAAGGCGTAAAAACTTATCATTAGTCTAACGACGTAACCACTGCAATCAAGCAAATGAAACTCACCGACGATTTAAGAATAGCAGCGACCAAAGAACTTGTTTCCCCAGCCATAATTCACGAACAATTTCCATTGACGGAGACAGCCGCTGAAACAACAGCTGCAGCTCGCAGTGAAATAGAGAAAATCATGCAGGGTAGAGATGATCGCATGGTGGTTATTGTTGGGCCTTGCTCAATCCATGACCCAAAGTCAGCCTTAGAATATGCGGATCGTCTAGCAGGACTCAAAAAGGAATTGGCGGGAGAGTTGCAGTTGGTTATGAGAGTGTATTTTGAAAAGCCTCGAACTACAGTGGGTTGGAAAGGGTTGATCAACGATCCTGACCTTAATGACAGTTATCAGGTTAATAAAGGCTTGGGTATTGCGAGGCAATTGCTGTTATCGATTAATGAGCTGGGCGTACCAGCTGGCTGTGAATACCTTGACCTAATTACCCCGCAATATACTGGCGACATCGTTTCGTGGGGGGCTATTGGTGCGCGCACTACAGAGAGTCAATGTCACCGAGAGCTGGCATCAGGTTTGTCTTGTCCAGTAGGATTTAAAAATGGCACCAACGGCAACCTAAAGATTGCCGTAGATGCGATAGGAGCAGCAGGACACCCGCATCACTTTTTGTCGGTAACCAAAGAAGGGCGCACAGCTATCGTTGCAAGTAAGGGTAATGAGTTTTCTCATATTATTTTGCGCGGCGGGTCAGGATCGCCTAACTACTCTCCAGATCATATTGACGAGGCCGCAAGGATGTTGAATGACGCAGACCTGCGACCCAATATTATGGTCGATTTCAGTCACGCGAATAGCTATAAAACGCCATCTCGTCAACGCGAAGTCTGTGACAGCGTAAGTGAACAAGTAAAATCCGGTGAATCCCGTGTCTTTGGCGTCATGATTGAATCTCATTTGGTTGAAGGAAGCCAAAAAGTTGTACCTGGCCAGCCGCTTACCTACGGCCAAAGTATTACAGACGGGTGCATTGGGTGGGAAGAGACGCAAGAACTATGCCGCCAACTAGCCGATGCTGTTAAAGCGCGTCGCGCTCGCAAAGCAGCATAGTTCTGTCGTTCAGAAACCAGAGGTAATGCTAGAACGTGTTGTTGGCAAGGCTTTGAGTCGGTGCGTCGAATGAGTCGCTCTGGTATGCGCCTACACCAATCTCGCAAGTTGGGTTACAATGATTTTATTGAAGTTGATGTTCTAATAAGAAGGCATGTTGATTTCGGCAGGTTCGGCCTAGAGTAGACCGGTCGTAGATACATGTTAGACTATTGACGAACCGCAGCTGTATTGGCAAGTTTTAGGTTTGATACGCCTAAGGTATGAAAGTTAAATGTGCCATGTACAACGGCGGTTATGTAAGAAGGTCATCGCAACTTATGCTTAGGAATTACATTCGGAATCTAATTTGAAACGATTTGCGCTTTTAGGAAACCCGCTCGGCCATAGTCTTAGCCCCGCTTTACATAAAGCGATTTATCGTCAATTGGAAATAGACGATGCATCCTACCGTGCGATCGAACTGGACTCCGATAAGCTCAAGGGATTCTTTGCTGGCTTTAGAGTCGGTGGTTTCGATGGTATCAATATCACCATTCCGCATAAATCGGATGTAATCGAGCTGCTTGATGAAGTTGACGCTAAAGCCAGGCTCATAAATGCAGTCAACTGCATTCATCGTAAAGGCAATGTACTAACTGGCTACAACACGGACATGTTGGGCTTTAGTCACTCGTTTCGAAACCATGGCGGTCAGATCGAGGGTAATAATTTTGCGATGTTCGGTGCTGGTGGGTCAGCGCTCGCAGTAGGGGCAGTGCTTGCTGAGGGTGGAGCAAAGTCGGTCTCGATTGTTAATCGCACACCAGAACGGTCGGAGCGACTGAAAGAAGTAATTACTGAGTTAAATGACGAAGTTAACGTTAAAATTTGTGATGAAGACGCCTTAGCACAATCAAAGACGAAGCTACATTGTTTAATCAATACTACGTCTTTAGGGATGCACCCGGAAGTAAATTTCAGCCCGGTTAAAGATCTATCTTCAATCATTGATGATGCAACAATAGTGTTTGATCTGGTTTACAACCCAGCTCAAACAAAGCTGTTGGCAGATGCCGAAAAAATTGGTGCGCCGATTGTTAACGGTATAGAAATGCTTATTGCCCAAGCTGTTTATTCTGTCGAAATTTGGATGGGCGGTAATGTAGTTCAACATATCGACATGAATTGCTTGGTCAAAGAGCTCGAAAAGATACTCGGACATAAGTAAACGCCTAGATAGCTTTAGTCTTGATGGTTTTTAGGCTTCGCTTTTCTCTTTCTCTGACGAGCTCTCTACCTCTAATGTCCAGGTAATCTCGCATCTCATGAATAGCAATCACAATTTATACCTAAACATTGGCTATGTTTTGTAGTCAGCTCTGTTTTGCAGGGCGCTCTTGCGGCATAATCGCAGGCCTAAACCCCACAGCCACAAGCGCTAACCCCATTCTGCAATGCAATCAGTCACGCTTTCCCTTGGCGAAAATTCATATTCGATCGATGTCGCCCACGGTCTTAGAAATCAACTATCGGTTCTTTTAGCGCCCTATAACAAGGGACAACAGTGGGTTGTTCTTACGCAACAAGCAATATTGGATCATTATGCTCCTATATTGAATGAGCTAGCTGCCCAAGGCTACCGACTTAAAGTGATTGTTGTTCCTGGCGATGAGTCAGCCAAGCATATTAGCGTAGCGGAGAATGTTTGGACTCAAATGGTCGAAGCTGGATGCGATCGCTCCTCTGTACTATTGGCTATGGGCGGGGGTGTTGTAGGCGACTTGGGCGGATTTGTAGCCGCTACGTACATGCGTGGGATACCGTTTATTCAATTGCCAACGACGTTGCTGGCGATGATCGATTCGGCCATTGGTGGCAAGACAGCTGTAAATCTTGCTGCGGGTAAGAATTTGGTCGGTGCTATATACCAACCAAAGGCGGTTTTGGTTGATCCCGAATTCCTAACGACCTTGCCTCGTCGAAACGTGATTTCGTCTTTGGCCGAAGCTATAAAGTACGGTTTTATTAGAGATTCCAGTATTTTTGATGCTATTGAGGGCAATTACGAAGCCTTGGCGAGCATGTCCGATACACGCTTATTGAACGAAATAATTTTCAAGAGTTGTGCGATCAAAGCGCAAGTCGTCTCGAACGATGAATTTGAGAATGGTGAGCGCCGCTTGCTCAATTATGGCCATACTATTGGTCATGCGTTTGAAACTATTCAGTCCTACGCCGGCATCTATCATGGTGAAGCGGTGTTGTACGGAATGAAGTGTGCGAACTTTATTTCTCATCGCAAAGGCTTACTTTCTGATGCAGCGTTCGAACGAGCTCAAATCGTTCTGAATCGCTTTGAATTGCCGGAGTTATCAAATGTGACTGAACAAAGGGTTCTCGATATTGTGTCGCACGACAAAAAGTTTATTAACGGCAAACTTAATTTTATCCTGATCGATAATATTGGTAACGGCATCGTGTCTACAGATGTTAGTACCGAAGATATCGTTGCTAGTTTAGTGGCCGTCGCGTAGTGCGACAGTTCAATTAAAATTGGTTTTCATTAGCTTGTAAGCAGTCAACGAGGAAGGAGTATTCATGAAGCGCAAAATTTTGGTGGTGAATGGCCCTAACTTAAATTTGTTAGGAGAACGTGAGCCGGAAATCTATGGAGCTCAGACTTTATCTGAGCTTAATCAGTGGCTTAGCGATAGTGTTAACGACGCTGAATTAACCTTTTTTCAATCTAACCATGAAGGAGAGATCGTTGATTTCTTGCAAGAACAGCGACATAACTGTGACGGGTTGGTTATAAATCCTGGCGGCTTAACTCATTATTCTATTTCCCTGCGCGACGCTATAGCAGGGTGCCAGTTGACGGCGGTCGAAGTACATATTTCAGATATCTATAGTAGAGAGGCGTTTAGACAAGTGTCTCTTATTAAGGACGTTTGCATAGCGCAAATATCCGGTCACGGTAGCGCTGGTTATTTGGAAGCTATCGAACTACTCATCCGACACTTATCAAAAAACAGTGCTTAAGTTCTGTTGATTTTCTTAAACTAAAATTATGAAGTTTGAACTACAAGCGGAACAGGGAAGGGCGCGTGCTGCGCAGCTGTCCTTTGCGCGCGGCGAAATAAAAACGCCTATCTTTATGCCGGTTGGCACATCGGCTACCGTTAAGTCGGTTACTCCCGATGAGCTTGATGCTGTAGGTGCGCAAATAATTCTTGGTAATACCTTTCACCTAATGCTTCGCCCTGGAACCGATGTAATTCAGGCCCACGGTGATTTACATGACTTTATGCAGTGGCAGAAACCGATTCTGACGGATTCAGGTGGTTTTCAGGTTTGGTCTTTGGCAAAGTTACGCAAAATATCAGAAGAGGGTGTTACGTTTAGATCTCCAGTCGATGGCAGTAAGTGGTTTCTTGGGCCAGAAGAAGCGATTGCAATTCAGCATAAGCTCGGATCGGATATTGTTATGATCTTTGACGAATGCACCCCATACCCGGCCACAGAGAGAGAGGCGCGTGATTCTATGGAGTTGTCATTACGTTGGGCAAAACGCAGCAAGGATGCTCACGGAGACTCTAATTCGGCTCTATTTGGGATTATTCAGGGTGGCATGTATGAGCATCTGCGTGATGAGTCTTTAGGCGGGTTAAATGATATTGGCTTTGACGGTTACGCTATTGGTGGGTTGTCTGTTGGCGAGCCAAAAGAAGAAATGTACAAAGTGCTTAAGTATTTGGCGCACAAAATGCCTGAAGATAAGCCTCGATACTTAATGGGTGTAGGTACTCCAGAAAACTTAGTCGCAGCAGTGCATTATGGTATTGATATGTTCGATTGTGTGTTACCCACACGAAATGCACGCAACGGCTGGTTGTACACAAATACTGGCGTTGTGAAAATCCGTAATGCTCAATATGAGCTAGACACTAGGCCTATTGACCCTGAGTGCGAGTGCAGCACTTGCAAACAGTTTTCGCGGTCTTATATAAAACACTTACTCAAGACTAATGAGATGCTAGGCGCACGGCTTGCGACTATTCATAATCTGCACTATTTTTTAGACTTGATGCAGAAGATGCGTAAGGCGATCCAAGCTCAAGAGTTTGAGGAGTTTAAACAGAATTTCTTTGCTAAACGAGGCCAGTCGGATCCAACTGTGGCATAATCTCGCGCGCAATTTAAGACCTAAGAGCGAGACTGTAACGAAAAGTAACGTTTCTCGTTGAATCTATATAAAAATTTGAATAATTGAGGATTAATAATGTCTTTTTTCATTTCTGATGCTATGGCTCAAACCGCTGCAGGCGGCACAAGTACGTTTATGAGCCTATTACCAATGGTTGTTTTGTTTGCGGTTTTCTATCTATTGCTGATCCGCCCACAACAAAAGCGCCAAAAAGAACATCGCAATATGGTTGCCGATTTGGCTAAGGGCGACGAAGTCGTCACTATGGGTGGAGTGCTTGGAAAAATCACTAAAGTTGAAGACAACTTTGTAAGATTGGAGATAGCAAACGGCACTGAAGTACGTCTGCAGCGCTCTTCTATTCAAGCAATGATGCCTAAAGGCACTTATTAAGCTATTGGCACCTAGCTAAAGCGCTGAGCTAGTAGCGCCAGCTGATTGAACGCAGATTATCAATAATTTGTGATGCTGCACTATGTCTGAGTTGCTACACCAAAACTTTTTAGGTGCTGTGAGTAAGGAGTTCGCTACTTTTTAGTCGAAATAATTCGCTAACGTTAAAAATATTATGAATCAAAATCCAGTTTGGAAATATCTAGCACTCGTATTTATTGTTACGTTTGGTTTGATCTACGCAATTCCTAATGTCTATCAAGCCGAACCAGGTGTTCAAGTTATCGGTTCTCGAAATACTGTTGTTGACCAAGACGTTGTGGCGCGAGTGTCGCGCGCACTCGAAAACAGCGGTGTGCTGGTTAAAGCAATCAGTTTTGATGGCGAAGCAATAAGAGCTACCGTTGATTCAGAAGAAGCCCAGAATACCGCACGCGATGTACTAAAGAGCGCGCTGGGTGACAACTATGCTGTAGCGCTTGCTGATGTGGCGACTACTCCCTCTTGGTTAAGTAGCCTTGGTGGTAAGCCTATGTTCCTTGGTTTGGATTTACGCGGCGGCGTGCATTTCTTAATGCAAGTTGATATGAGCGCGGCTAAGGCCAAAGCGATGGAGAACTACGAAGCCGATATACGCCGCATATTAAGAGAAGAGCGAATTCGCTACTCAGGGTTGCAAACAACAGAAGTTGGCGATGTTGAAATGCGTTTTCGTACTGAAGAAGACGTTGTTAATGCGGGCAATAAGCTACGCCTAGAATTTCCTGAGTTGGGCCAATTCCAAAGACCAATTGATACAAGCTTTGAGCTACAACTGAGAATGTCTGAACAAGCGTTTTCGGAGCTGAGTAGAGCTGCTTTAAAGAAAAATATGTTGTCAATTCGCAACCGTATTGACCAGCTAGGGGTGTCCGAGCCCATTATTCAACAACAAGGTCTCGACCGTATCGTTGTGCAACTTCCGGGAGTTAAAGATCCTACCGAAGCCAAGAGCATCTTGGGTAAGACAGCAACTTTGGAAGTTCGGCTAGTTGACGAGAAAAATGCACTGGCGTCTTCAGTTCGCGGCAATGTGCCTATTGGATCTAAGCGTTTCAATTTTCGTGACGGTACACCGATCTTGTTAGAGAATCGCATTCTGTTCGCAGGCGAAAATATTGTTGACGCAGCGGCTACTTTTGACAGCCAGGGCGGCGGACAGGTAGTGAGTATCACATTAGATGCGAAAGCAGCTGCAGTAAATTCAGACGTTACGGGTGACAATATTGGTAACCGCATGGCGGTGGTCTATGTTGAAACTCGAATCAACCGCGAGCAACTAGCAAATGGTGACGAAAAAGTTACTACTAGCGAAGTAAAAGAGGTAATTACCGCACCTGTTATTCGCGATCAACTAGGTAAACGTTTCCAGATTACTGGTTTAGATCGCCCCGGCGAAGCACAAGAGCTTTCGCTGCTGTTGCGTGCTGGTTCATTAGCTGCGCCTCTGTACATTGTTGAAGAACGCACAATTGGCCCGAGTCTTGGTGCTGAGAATATCGAAAAAGGCTTTAAATCTGTAGCGTATGGATTTCTGGCTGTACTGATCTTTATGATCATTTATTACCGACTGTTCGGTTTTGTAGCGAGCTTTGCGCTGGTACTTAACCTAGTGATAATTGTGGCTGTGTTGTCGCTGTTGCAAGCGACTCTTACTCTTCCGGGTGTAGCTGGAATGGTCTTAACTGTGGGGATGGCGGTTGATGCCAATGTGCTCATATTTGAGCGGATACGCGAAGAATTGCAGGCTGGGGCATCGCCTCAGCTAGCGATTCATCGAGGTTATGACAATGCGTTCTCAACCATTATCGATGCCAATATAACTACATTGTTGGCTGCGCTAGTACTGTTTAATTTTGGTACCGGTCCGATTCAGGGATTCGCGATCACATTGAGTATTGGCATCATGACATCCATGGTTACGGCGATTTTTGTGACACGGATCTTAGTGAATTTAATATACGGCAACCGCCGACTCGACGGACTTAACATATAAGTGAAGCCTGTTTGGAGCCACATATATACCTGTGGCTCTCCAGCAATGGCTTGATACAGCATCTTAGAGATATAAGACAATGCAAATATT